>JACXTT010001478.1_pt1 | contig 39071 bp, 30 predicted proteins | sample 9270951 | NCBI WGS metagenome assembly JACXTT01 (sample SAMN15532306, study PRJNA645909) | rock metagenome | isolation source: weathered quartz diorite | place: Puerto Rico | collected 2017-06-21
AATCAAACCTTGCAAATAAACGCCAGCGGTAAGGCGACTCTCCAGGCGGGAGGAGGGCTCTCTGTAGATGGCCGTGGAAATCCAGCAGGTCGCGGCCTCGGCTACGGCGGCGCGACAAACACGCCTGCTTACGGCTCGACTGGCGGCGGCGGCGGCTATGGTGGCTACGGCGGCTCGAGTATCGGCAACGCCGCCGAGGGCAACAGTTATGGCTCGATTCTGCAGCCAATCGACCAGGGCAGCGGCGGCGGCTCCAACACCATCCCTGTCGGTGGCGCGGGCGGCGGCGCCATCAAGTTTGTCGTCACCGGCCCATTGACCCTGGATGGGACTCTCTCCGCCAATGGCGGCAATGCTCCCTACGAAGGCGGCGGCGGCGGTTCCGGCGGCAGCATTTGGCTTACGGCTGGCTCCCTCTCCGGCGCCGGTCTGCTGGCCGCCAACGGCGGCTCGGGCGATTATCTGCAGGGTGGCGGCGGCGCTGGAGGGCGCATCGCAGTCTATTCAGGCACCACACACTTCACCGGCAACATGGAGGCCCATGGCGGCACTGGAGCGGTCGCAGGCGGAGCGGGCACGATTTATGTAAAAGCGACCACTGAGCAAGCTGGACATGTGATTGTGGACAATGGCGGCATCGCCGGCACCAACACTCCTCTGAACGCGGCGGAGGCATTTGCGCTTACAGTCTCAGGCCGCGCGGTGGTTCACCCCTCCGGCTCTCGACTGCTGCTGAGCGGCTTAGTGGTGGACTCAGGCGGAACCCTCACGCACCTGGGCAGTCAAACCAACCTCGATGTCACCGTGCTTGGTAATGCAGTGATCCAAACGAACGGAAGCATCCTCGTGGATGCAAAGGGCTACAACGGCTCCGACGGAGGTCCTGGAGTCGGTTTCGTTACGAACTTCTCGGGCAGCGGTGGGGGTTACGGCGGGGCCGGTGGTGCCAGTGGCACAAGCGCTCCCGGCGGGGCCACCTATGGCTCGGCGACGCAACCAGTCGATCGTGGCAGCCGCGGTGGAATGAGTCCTGTCTATCCTGATTTCTGCCAGGGCGGCGGAGCGCTGCTGCTCCGTGTTAGCAGCAATCTAACCGTCAACGGCTGGATTTCGGCTAACGGGAACGATGCGCTCTTTGAAGGGGCGGGCGGCGGCGCCGGCGGCAGCATTTGGCTCACCGCTCGCCAATTGGATGGCTTTGGCCTCATCACAGCAAATGGCGGTCAGGGTGAAGACAGCGGAGGCGGTGGAGGTGGTGGTGGCCGCATCGCTATCAATTCGCGCTCCAACTACTTTGTCGGCCAAGTTTACGCATTCGGCGGTCTTGGAGCCAATCCGGGAGGGCCTGGCACAGTGCTGATTACTAACATTCCGGCGCCGCAGATCACGGCTCAGACCCCGTCCGGAATTGTGTATTCGCAAATCGATCATGTGAACCTGGCCTTCGCTTCTCCGATGAACTTTTCGACTGCTGCGGCTTCCGATTTTGATCTCGATACCCCCAATGGGCTCGAGCCAACGAGCAGTTTTGTGGTCACTCCGAGCAACTTCACCAGTCTGCGTTTGAGCTTCCCCGCCCAGAATTCGGTAGGCTATTACGAACTCCAGGCTGGACCCGAAATCGAAGACATTTACGGCCAGCCGATGTCCGCCGCGTACATCGGTGATTTCGTCATCCTGCCACCATCAATCTCCGGCCGCGTCACTGATGCCAACGGTCACCCTGTTCCCTATGTCACAATCCGTCCTGATGGCGGCCTGCTGCCCGAAGTGACCGATGCCCAAGGTGGTTACAGCCTGGAGGTTCCGCCCGGCTGGACGGGAACCGTTATTCCCGTGAAGGGCAACTCCCTCTTCGTCCCCGAGTTCAGGGCATACAGCAACATGTCGGCTAACTTGACGAACCAGAACTTTTATCTCGTCAGCTCCTCGGCCTTGAAGCTCACCGCTCAGGTGCAAAACTCGCAGCTAAACCTGGCCTGGTACGGCCTGAATGGCGTAAGCTACCAGGTTCTCTGTTCCAGTAATCTTGTGGACTGGTCGCCCTATGGCGGAACTCTTCTTGGAACGAACGGCCCGATGGGCCTCGTCATCCCTCCGGGCGGCGCGCCGCGACAGTTCTTCCGCTTCCGGACGACATACTGAATCTGCAACTACGGATTTTGGGAAGTCTGCGGTGCAACATTCAGCGCCAGTTGGTTTCCAGGCGACCCGACAGCGGAGCTCCTCAACGGCCCGGCCGGCTCGGTCACACTGCGAATCCGGATCTCTCGCAAAGCCGCCGTTGTTTGCCATGACGCAATGCCAAACGGTTTGGAAAGTTCGATGTCACCCGGGCGCAGCGAGATCTGTTTGTCGCTGATGTCCACGTTCACCAGCTTCTCCTGATCAATCCAGCCCTCGATGCGCCGTTCCGTGATTCGTAGCCGGATTCGGTACCATCGGCCCTGCTCGAAGTTCATAAACTTGGTCGTCTCATTTTCAGAAGCGTCCATGCGATCGAGGCTTGAGATGCCCAGGAGTGATCCGCCCCACCCTCCTACGATCAGACTGCAATGGGAATCGCGTACTGGCACAGTCAAGCCGCAGAAAAAGTCCGAGCCACTCACCCGCATTGCGTCCAGGGCGACTTCATAATTGATCTTGGGAACCTCGTTGGCGCAATTGATGCCGGTGAAGGGATCACCCATGTTGAGCACGATCATGCCGGATTCACACTGCACTTCCCCGCGGCCCGCGAACTCGGTCAGCCGCCAGCCGGTCAAAGTTCGGCCATCGAACATGGACCGCCATCCTTCGCCCTCGAACGGCTGGGTCGGTTTGACGGAGGCTTGCCGGAGCAGCTCCAGAGTTGTCGGCCTTGTCGCGCCGGTTGGCGCTGCCGCTTCTGGAGGCTTGACGTGAGCTGAGAGCTGAAGCTTCTCGGGAGTGCTGCAGCTTGCGAGTATGATGACGAGAAACAGTGACACCGGAAGACCAATGGTAATGGGGCAGTCGGTGGATATCCGAGTGTCCTCTTCCCCCTCACCCCGGCCCTCTCCCTTTGGGAGAGGGAAAGGGTTTTCGGCTTTCGACGATGGTCCAACCACTGGGTACCTCCACGCGCGCGCGATAATTCCACCTCTCCCAGAGGGAGAGGGCCGCCCGTCCTCCGTAGCAATACTGCGGAGGGTGGAGGGTGAGGGGAACCGGGCGTTGGAAAATCCGGAGTAACGGCATACAGGACCTCGTGAGACTTGCCCAAAGAAGAAAGCGGAGTTGCTCATATCATATCTAGACTCTTACCATTCAGCCTGATGCACGGCGAGAATTCATTTTGCGGATGACACTGCCTGATTACCTCCGCGCGGCGCCAGACGGCGTGTTCCTCTCCCTAAAGCTCCAGCCGCGCGCGTCCAGCAACGAAATTGGAGAACCGCTGGGCCGCGAGTTGCGCGTGAAAGTTACAGCCCCGCCGGTTGAGGCCGCTGCCAACGACGCCCTGGTTCAATTGCTGGCGGACCGACTGGATTGTCCGCGCGGCAGGGTTGAGTTGGTGCGCGGCCACACCTCGCGACACAAAGTCGTCAAGGTGCACGGCCTGACGCCCGCGGACGTAGTCGCCAAATTGACGGCGGCTTCTGACAGATAATGTCTTGGGCTCCTTCTCTTGAACTCGCTCGTTCAATGGATGGAAAGCTCCGGCGCGTGGGCCCCGTGGATGTTTTTGGGACTGTTCATTGCCGCGTCTTTCCTCACGATCTGGCGGCTGGAAGCCCTGACCGAAAGAGGCGCAGAAGGCACCGTGCTCGGGACGCTGGTCATGCCTTACTGCTCCGGCATGGGCAATCTCATCTTCGCTTTTCTGCTCGGAATTAAAGGCGGCCCTGGAACCGAGGTGCTGACGAATTCGCTGGTCAATAACGTGACGAACATGACGCTGCTGCTGGGACTTCCTGCCGTGTTCTGGGGCATGAATATCCTGCCGAATCAGAAGGCAAAAAACTCAAAGAGATCAAAAGGCGCCGGCAAAGAACTCCGGCTTAACAGGCTTTCGCTTCTGTTGACGCTTACGGCGGTGCTGTTCTTTACGGGAGCAGTTTGGGCGCTGGGCCGGGACGGCAAGATCGATTTTGACGATGGCCTGGTGCTGATCGGATTGTTCTTTTTTTGGCAATGCTTTCACATTTTCGAAGTGCTCAAGACGAATGTCCGCCAAAACAAATCTTTCAGTTGGATGTTGCCGATGGATTTGCTGCTGCTGGCGGTAGGCGGTTATGCGATCTATGTGAGCACGGATTGGCTGGTAGGCTGGGTCTCCGGCCAGCACAGCGGCTTCGTCAGCGCCAAAAACCTGGGCTGGCTGAGCGGTTGGTTGATGGTCCTGCCGAACGGCTTGCTTGCGTTTTACTACGGCTGGCGTGGAAATCCCGAAGTTGTCTATGCCTCACAGGTCGGCGACGGTCACATCAGTATTCCACTTTGCATCGGCGTTTTTGCGCTCTACCGCCCCATCCAGGTGCCGCCATTCTTTCGCGCGGGAATGATAATTCTGCTTGGAGCGGCGGTTCTGCATTTCTTTTTCGTAGCGTTGCTCGGCCGTCTGCCGCGCTGGGTGGGTTGGGTTTTGGTCGCTGTTTACGCCGTCTTTCTTTATCGAGGTTTGGGGAAGTGATGCGGCGCAATTGCGAAATCCGAAGGCCGAAATCCGAAGAAAATCCGAAAACTGAAGACCGAAAGTTAGGTACGTTGCCAATTACCAGCGACTACTCAAATTGCCGGTCGTGAATTCGGACCTCGGAATTCGGGCTTCTTTCGGCCTTCGGATTTCGGATTTCGGATTTCGGATTTGGATTTCACTGAGAGGAGGCAAATTGCGGTGTTGCTGCGCTCGCATGTTCGCTGAGCGATTACCGTTGCACCACTAGCGGGTCCGCCCGCACCTTGTCGCTTAGCTCGACGAATGGCACCTGCGCCACCAGCCACCGCGGGTCCTTGGTGATACCGTCCATCGACTCCGCCGTATTGTTGCAAATTAGGTAAACGCCCTTGGCAAGCACAAGAAAGGACTCGAAACCTGTGCCTACGCCGTAGCGAGCGAACTCAAAATCTCCAATCTCGTAATCCGAGTTCGTCAGACCGGCGCGCAATGAACCGGCGTCGGTCAGGAAGTTTTTTTTGAACCCTTCTTTTCGTGGGCCGACATAGTCCAGCACGTGCCCCGGGTGCTCGGAAAGAGACACTATCGCCCACTCATCGAACACAGGTTTGCCATACCGCGCCTGCATCTGCTCCGCGCAATTCTTAATCAGTGTCTTTGCCTGGTCGAGCGTCATAAATTTCGGGCCGTTTGCTGCGGACAAGAAAGCAATTCCGGAGCCAGCAAACAAGGCAATTTGCGGTGCCTTAGTCCCGCGCGCGGCAGGGCTCGATGCCCAGCACGGGCGCACAGCGATCGAACTGCGCGAAGCGTTTGGAGTGCGCGGAGCTTGCTCCCGCTTTGGCGCTTACCCACGACCGCCGAAAGCGCCGGCCCGTCCTCCGTAGCAAGCCTGCGTATGGTGGACAAGCCGGTCGCACTCTCCCGCGGGGCGGGACTTCGCGAGGCAACTGGCCGCTCCACCATAGTTGCCCCTAACTTGCTTTAGCGGGTGCGGTTATTGCGCCTTGTTCTTGCGCGGAGGATGTTGGAAATTTGCCGCCGTCCCGCTAAGCGGGCACCAAATGCAATGCGGCTCGTTCTTCCCGTTCACAATGAACGCACTCGCTCCAGTGCAACCGAAGTTCTCCATCGGATATGCTTTGGCTTGTTTCTGGCTCAATGGTTCATCGTCTGGTTGAGGTTGTTGGTTCCACAAAAGCTGTTCGGACCGGCATACTGGCCAGAGGCAACGCTTCTTGCGCTCGGCACCTTGGTGGCTCTGCTTTCGCTCGCGCGCGAGCTCCCCATTCAAAATGTGCTGCTTGTGGCTGGAATCATTCCCGTCGTCGTCAGCCTTGCGCACAAGCTCGCCGCGGTGGCAGGCATTCCTTTGGCGCCGAAACTCCCTTCCAGCCACTTCTGGATTCTGCCCATGATTTGGCTTGTCACGCTGCTCGTCTCGCGTGACGTCGCACGGCTGATACTCGCTCAGTGGCGCAGGGCTCCAATCCATGGCCTGCGGCTAATCGGGCTTACTGCACTCATCGTGGCATTGGGCGAGTTCGGCCTCGAACACTTCTGGTCCGCGCAAGCTGATCTGAATGGTCTCGGGTCCCCACCGATATCGGCATTCAACGCCGTTTGGTGGGCCGCCCTGGCTGTCGTGGCCCAAGTGCTGGCCACGCCGGCGCTTATTGATAAGAAACCTCTTTTGCGACCATTGAATTTCTCGCCTTTGGCTCTCTGGTTGATGCTCAATTGCCTCTTCCTGACCAGTGCCTGGCGAGCTAACGCCTCCCTGACGGTAGCCGCGATTTCGATTGGGAATCTTGTGCTGATCGTTCTGCTGAGACGATCCAATCGCCAACGAACAAATTACTGACAATTCCGGCGCGAAGTGTCATTAAGTGGCTCAAAGTCTATTTGCGTTTGCATGAAAATTCTTGCCGCAATTCCTGCCGCGCTATTGTTCACAACTCTTCTTCACGGCGAAGAGAAGACTGCTTCATCGGGTGGACTCCGAGTGGGAACCGCCAGCGCCGAATTCGAGGCCGATGACTCAATGACCATCGCCGGCGGGATCAGTCCGGGCAAAGCGATTGGCCAGGAGGGCAAACTTCGCGCTGTGTCCGTTGTTCTCGAAAAAAATTCATCCTCGAAGCTGGCCATCGTGGCCTGTGACATCCTGATGATCACTCGCGAACGACTCGACCCGGTGGCGGCCGAGATTGAAAAGACGACCGGCATTCCGGTCGCCAATATTCTTATCAACTGTACGCATACGCATCACGCGCCCAGCACCATGTTTGTACATGGGTACGGACTGGACGAGACCTTCACCAAACGCGTGCAGCGTGGCATCGTCAAAGCCGTCCAGGACGCGAACGCCAACCTTTCCAAAGAGGAATGCCGATTCTTCTTTCGTCTCGGATCGGAACCAACCGTCGGCCAGAACAGCCGCATGCTGCTGGCGGATGGCATGATTTATTGGATAGGGCCTCGCGATGACTTTGTTCGGCCCACGGGGCCATTCGATCCGGAGCTGCCTGTGTTGGCGTTTCGTGAGCCTTCAGACAAGGTCCAAGCGCTCCTGTTCAATCATTCCACGCACAGCATCGGCACGCGCCAGGCTGCACGGCGTTCGCCTTCCTTCTATGGATTGGCAGCCCAGGAACTGGAAGCGGAGCTTGGCGCGACGGTTTGCTTCCTGGAGGGTGCGTCCGGCTCGACTCATAATCTCAATCTGACTTGTGACGAGATGACCAAACGAATCAAAGTCGCTGTTCAGGACGCGCTCGCGCAATCCAAACCGCGACCCGTCGAAAAGTTGGCGGCGATCAAACGCCCGTTCGCTTTCAAGGTCCGCAATTTTGACGAAGCGGCTGAGGAGGAATCCGTCACGCGCTATTGCCGGAAATACGCACCTGCCCATGCCGACCAGATCATTCCGGTCTTTCGCAACATGCGCAAGGAGCTCGCGCCCAAACGCGGGCAGGCCCGCGAAACATGGCTCCAGGTCATGCGAATTGGCGACGTGGCAATTGTTGGCGTGCCGGCGGAGTTTTTCACTCAGCTCGGACTGGACATTAAGAACCGGTCTCCGTTCCGCTATACTTACATCGCGGAATTGGCGAACGATTGGATCGGTTACATTCCAAACCAGGAGGGCCACATGCTGGGCGGATACCAGTGCTGGACCGGCTTCCACAGTTACGCAGAACCCGGCACTGGCGAGCGCATCGTGGATGAATCCATCAACATGCTGAAAGAATTGGCAAAGTAGGTGTCGGTGGTCGGTGGGCTTTGACGCAGGTCGCACCTTACAGCTTACGCTCCTGAGCGAATTGAAAATTAACGATAATGCACGGACAAAGCGATTGGCGCTCGTCCTCGCCACGCTCGCCGCATTTCATGCTTCAGCCCAGCAGCCCGCAAGCCCCCTCACGCCGCAACAGGCCCTCGGCTCGTTTCATTTCGCTGATCCGGACATGATGGCTGACCTCGTCGCGTCGGAACCGGACGTCGTCAGCCCGGTGGCCATCGCTTGGGACGCTGACGGAAGGCTGTTCGTCGCCGAGATGCTCGATTATCCCAACGCGACCAATGGCGGTAGAATTAAGATGCTGGAAGATCGCGATGGCGATGGCCGATACGAGCGAGCCACCGTTTTTGCCGAAAACCTCCCATTCCCAAACGGGGTTCTGCCCTGGAATGGCGGCGTGCTGGTCACGGCCGCGCCTGACATTCTGTTTCTGAGAGACAACGATGGGGACGGACGAGCCGATGAACGGCGAGTTGTGCTGACGGGCTTCGGCGAAGGAAACCAGCAATTGCGGGTCAACGGTCTATTCTGGGGATTGGACAACTGGATCTACGGCGCCAATGGCCGCAGCGACGGTGAGGTCCGCAGGCCGGACGCAACCCGAACGGTCTCGCTTCGCGGCCACGATTTCCGCTTTCGGCCTGGCACTGGCGAGTTCGAGACCATCGCCGGGCGGAGCCAGTTCGGCAACACGCGCGACGACTGGGGCAATCGTTTTCTTTCCTGGAACACGATTCCCATCCGCCATGAGGTTTTGCCGGAGCGCTATTTGAGTCGGAATACCGGTCCGTTCGCAGTCGATTCCTTACAGGATTTGCTTCCGCCCAGTGACGATGGCCGCGTCTTTCCCCTGGCGCCGGCGCCGCTGGTTTTCAACACCGAGTCTTCAAGCCACTTTAACGCGCTCGCCGGCCTGACGATCTTCCGCGGTGACCTCCTGGCCGAAAAATATCTTGGGAACGCGTTCGTCGGCGAATCGCTGCTGAACCTGGTGCATCGCCGGATCCTGGCCCCCGATGGCGTTACTTTCACGGCGCGGCGGGGAGAAATTGGAACTGAGTTTCTCGCCTCGACCGATCCCTGGTTTCATCCGGTGAACTTCGCCACGGGACCTGACGGCGCGCTCTATGTAGTCGATTTTTACCGCCGCTTCGTTGAGCATCCGGGATTTGTGCCGGGGAACTTGCGGGAGCAGATCCCGTGGCGCATGGGCGCAGAGCATGGGCGCGTCTGGCGCATTCGCTCGCGGAATTCGTCCTGGCCGCCTCGTCCGGCGGCGCCGCATCTGAGCGGTCTGGCCGGTGCCGAACTCGTCAATCAATTGTCCAACCCGAACGGCTGGTGGCGCGACACGGCTCAGCGCCTCCTGGTTGAGCGGCAGGACGCAAGAGCTATTCCGGCGCTCAGAGCCGTGCTTCGAAACCGCAATCGCAGCGAGCCCATGTTCCGTTTATGCGCGCTCTGGACGCTGGACGGGCTGGGCGGTTTGGACGACAGCTTGCTCTTGCTCCTTTTGGGCGATCGAGAGGCTGCGGTCAGGGAGCATGCGGTTCGACTGACGGAACGGAGGCTGAATGGTTCTGCAAAAGTGTCGAGGAAACTGCACGGGCTGAAGGATGATCCAAATGTCCGGGTCCGTTTCCAAACCGCCTTGAGCCTGGGAGAATGGGCCAGTGACGCCCGGCTGGGCGCCCTGGCCGAATTTGTCCAGCGCGACCTCGCGAATGATTGGATTTCATCTGCGGTCCTGACGAGCGTTGGGAACAGGCCTGGGATGTTCCTGAAGCGCCTGGTGCAAGCCGATGCCCACTGGCTGCGGGACTGTTCCTCACAGCAGGCGCGTCTGTTGGAGCGGCTCGGGTGCATGGCTGGGGCAGAGCACGAAGAAACAGAATTGGCGACTTGCCTCGACCTGGTGGCCCAAGCTCCGTTTGGCAGCTATGGGCAGCTTGCTTTCCTGGCAGGTTTGGCCGACGGCCTGGGCCGGTCGTCGCCTTCCTTCGCGCAATTGATCCGCGCAACGAGTGCTGCAAATGAGGCGAAGGGGCAATCCCTGGCGCGCGTGTCAGAAACGGTGGCGGCGGTTGCGTCGTCATCTGCGGAACCGGAGCCGCGGCGTCTGCTGGCCATTCGCATCCTGGCTCACCTCGAGCCGGAGTTCGCCGGCGAGGTGCTGTTGGACCTGGCCCAACCGCAACAGCCGGAGAAAATTCAACTGGCTGCGGCGGATGCGCTGGTCGGTTTTGGAGACCGCAAGCTGGCGGGAGAATTATTCGCCGGATGGAAAAGTTACAGCCTGGGAACGAGGCATCGCTTGGCGGCTGCAGCTCCAAGAACGGTGGCGGCCGTGTCTGCATTGGTCCAAGCGCTGGAGGCAGGCATCGTCACTCCTGATGAAATTGATCCTTCGACACAGGCAGCTCTAAGAAACTCCCCGGACCCGGAACTGGCGCGCAGGATTAAGAAATTCATCACAGCGGCCACTTCGGGCGGCCGTGAGGAGGTCGTCCGCACCTTCCAACCGTGCTTGAAACTGGCCGGGGATGGACAGCGTGGCGCTGCTACATTCGTTAAACTCTGCCTGCAATGCCATGCGATCGAAGGAAAAGGAAATCGTGTCGGGCCGGAGTTGGCGGGGGTAGCGACTCGTCCCAGGGAAGCCTTGCTCGTGGATATCCTCGATCCGAGCCGTCAGGTCACGCCCGATTTTGTCAGCTACACCGTCACCACAAAGCAAGGTGAGACCCTGACCGGCTTGATCGCCGCAGAGAGCGGCAACAGCGTCACTCTGCGACGGGCCGGTCAACCGGACGAAACGATCCCTCGAACTCAAATCGCGGGGCTGCGCGCCGAGGGCAAATCGCTCATGCCGGATGGACTTGAACAAGGCCTGACGCAGCAGGACCTGGCCGATCTGCTTGAATTTCTGCAAAAGCCCCACAGCAATCTCCTGCCTGAGGTGAAGTGAATCTCCGCGAGCGAAAGCTTGCAAGGGGCAGCACCGTTTGGGTCGGCGACCGATGGCTTGACCGCTTTCGAGGCAGCACGGTATTTTTGGCCCATGGTACACTCACCTGAATTTCTTAAGCTGGTCAACGATGCCCGCCCGCATGTGAAGGAAATCAGCATTGACGAGGCGCGGGAACGGCTCGTCAAAAATCCGCAGGCAGTGTTGTTGGACGTGCGGGAGGACAACGAATGGGAAAAAGGGCACGCGACCCAGGCATTGCATCTGGGCAAAGGCATCCTCGAACGGGATTTGGAATCAAAATTTCCTGACCCGAGCCGAGAGATTATCATGTACTGCGGAGGCGGCTATCGGTCCGTGCTGACCGCGGAGGCGGCGCAAAAGATGGGCTACCGCAATGTGTACTCACTCAAAGGCGGTTATCGGGGATTGCTGCAGGCAAACTGGCCGATGACATGCGACAAATGACGAATGACGAATGACGAAAGACTGACGACGCTCGAAAAAAGATCCGCACGAGCAGTACGGGTTTAGTCATTCGGCATTCTTTCGACATTCTTCATTCGTCATTGTTGGTTTTCGCCGCGCGCACTTTTTCCGACACGCCTTCCGCTTGAGTGCTTCCGGAGCGTCGCGGTGAACAGGCGCGTTTGAGGGCATTCAGCAAGGCCACCAGCTTTTCCTTCGGGCACTCGCTCATGAAACAAATTTGAAGCCAGTTGCGGCGGCGCAGGTACTCACTGTTGTAGCTGAGCAGATACCCGGCTTCGCAGATCAGGTCGCCAACTCTGACCGAGTCAAGAGAGTCAGGCAGCGTGAAAGAAACGACCGCTGGCGACATTTTTGTCCCAGAACCGATCAACTCGAAACCCAGATCGAGCAAGCGCGGGCGCAGCCAGGCCGACAGTTCCTCCAGCTCGGCAAATCGCTTGTCCCAGGGGATGTGTTTCACGGCGGCGTGCAAGGCGTGCAGCAAATTTGACGAGAAGGTGAAGGGCACTCCCTGTTGCGCTGCGTAATAGCTCAAGTCCAAATACCGGGGCAGCCGGGCTGACGTCGAGTCGAGGTCGTGGTGATAAAAGACCATCGAGAGGCCGGGGTAAGCCCTGAGGCCCTTGCCGCTCGCACAGGAGGCGAGGTAAACTTCGGTTAGATCGACCGGGACCGTGCCAATCGAGCTGATGCAATCCACACAGAGCCTGGTCTGGAACTCCGAGCAAAGAAGTTTCAACCGATCGAGATCGTTGAGGACGCCAGTGGAGGTCTCGCAATGAGTGCACCAAAGCCAGGCCGGGGTTGGTGTCCGCTCCAGCTTTTGCCGCACCAGGTTCAAGTCGATGGGCGCTCCCCAAGGAAACTCGAAGGCGTCGAAATTCAGCCGGAAGCGCCGGGCATGGTCGATCAGGCGTTGCCCAAATTCGCCGTTGCTCAGGACCAACCCCTGCCCTGGTTCGAGCGAGAGCTGGCCGGCGATGACGTCGTTGGCCAGGGTTCCGGAGCCGAGTAAAAGCTCGACGCGGCTGGCTCGCACCAACTCGCACAGAACTTGTTTGGTCGCGCGAAAATCCTTCGCAAATGCCTCTGCGCGATGCGATTCCGGGGCCTGCTCGAAAGCCCGCCGCACTTCGCGACGCACGGTCACCGGGCCGGGCAACAGGTTGACGGCGCTGGGATGAAATGCACGGGAGGGGGATGAGCGCAAAAACTCGCGCGCAGTCGATTCAAAAGTCTCCAGCGTCACGTACATGGGTTGGAACTGCGCTTCGCCGGCGCCGACTACCGGGCCAAAGGGCACGAAACCCAGGTGCTGGTACAGTTTAAACTGCCGCGGGGTCCCGGAGATGACTGCCAGGTCGTAGCCTTTCTCAACTCCATGCTGCCAGAGCAGCGCCAGGATGCCTTGAAGCACCTGCGCGCCACGGAATTTTTTCTCAATCGCCAGGAGCCTGATCTCGCAGACTCTGCGGCCGGCAGGCAGGTACGAATCCAGGTTTTCCAACTTTTGATCCAACGAGAAGGGCCTGCTTCCCCGTGCCGCGAGCATGCCCACCAATTTTCGGCCGGAGAGGCAAATGAGGTAGGTGTTCTCTGCGTGAAACTTGTCCACCAATCGCTGGGTTGGGGAAGACTGGTGCTGTGGAATCTCTTCGACAAACGTCTTGTAGTTGAGCCGGTGGATCAGCTCGAATTCCCAGTCTTCGGTCGCGAACTTGAAAACCAGCAGAGGCCGTGCGCTCATAATTCGTGTCGATTAGCTTTGGAATGGGCATTGCGCTGGTCCAGGAAATGGGACAGCTCGTCGCCCAGATTTCTGCGATGGGTCCAAAGGATCAAACCGGCCAGCAAGGAAGTGGTAACCACGCGCGCCGGGTCAGGTCCCCAATACATGTACATGCTGGCCAGCGGCAGGCAGGCAAAGGCAAACAGGCCAGGCAACACAGTCTTGCGCAGGGTCGCAAAGGCACCGGCAAACAGCACGGCGAACACCAGCGCCAGTCGATAGTCGTACACCAGGAGGCCGCCCAACGAAGTGGCGATCCCTTTGCCGCCCTGGAAGCGGAGTTGCGCCGGCCAAACGTGGCCCACCACTACCGCCACTAAGGCCACTGCTACCAGCCGATAATCAGTGGTGACATGTTGCGCCACCCAGACGGCTAACGCTCCTTTGCCAAAATCACCAAGCAAAGTGGCCCAAAATGCCCGCCAGCCCAACACACGCCGGACATTCCGTGCACCCACGCTCCCGCTGCCCAGCTCGCGAATGTCCTGCTCGGTGCGGAACCGCACGTAATAGTAGCCCGTGGTCAAACACCCCAGCACATAAGCCCCGACGGCGATCATGCTGGCCTGATTCCAATTGGTCGGCTGAATTTGATCAAACCACGCCATGTGAGTGTCAGGTCAATCTCTCAAACGAGCCAAACTCCGGGTTTGCAAGATGACTGTAGCCTGATCCCGGGGTGCCTGTGAACAAAAATGTTTTGAGTTGCGCGTGCTGATATATCTCTGCCGGCAGCCTTCAGAAGTGTCGTTATACCATGAAGTTAAGCAAGCCACTGTCACCTGGGCGGGACTAATTCTCGAGGTCGCAACGCGCCGAGATCCAGCCCTCAAGCCCGTCCGCAGCCGGCAACCAGCATCGCTTCGCAAGCCCCGCCTCGAGTAATGTTTACCCGAATGAACAAACGGCGTGTGGTGGTTGTGGGTGGGGGCGCAGCCGGATTCTTTGCGGCCATCGCCTGCGCAGAGGCGGCTCAGGGAACGACCGTGACCTTGCTCGAGAAAAGTACTCGGTTCCTCTCAAAAGTTCGCATTTCCGGCGGCGGCCGTTGCAATGTCACGCACGCCTGCTTCGACGCGCACGATCTGATCAGCCACTATCCACGCGGCGGACGTGCGCTGCTCGCCCCATTCCAAAGTTTTCAACCTCGCGATACCATCACCTGGTTTGACACTCGGGGCGTTCGGCTCAAGACCGAGGACGATGGTCGCATATTCCCGGTGACTGATTCCTCCCAAACCGTTATTGACTGTCTCCTCCATGCGGCGAGAGCAGCGGGGGTCGAACTGCTGACGAATCGTTCTCCCGAACAGGTGACTCGACGCGTTACCGGCGGCTTCGAACTGGCGCTCGACAAGGGCGAAACGCTCGCGTGCGAGCGACTCATGCTGGCCACCGGCGGTTGCCGCGTTCCCGCCGGAGGACAATTGGCCGTCTCGCTGGGTCACACCTTGGAACCGCCCGTTCCCTCGCTCTTTAGTTTCCATGCTGCCGCTCCCTGGCTGCGGGAGTTGGCGGGAATCTCCGTGCCGTTGATGGAAGTCTCGCTGCCCGCCTTGCGGCTGCGCGAACGGGGCGCAGTGCTGATCACTCACTCGGGCCTCAGCGGACCGGCCATCCTTCGGCTCTCAGCCTGGGGGGCGCGCGCGCTGCACGCGCAGAATTACCAGTTCCCTCTCCGGCTTAATTGGCTGCCACACCTGGGCGCTGAGGCGCTGGCGGCGGAGCTTGAATCTCGTCGTGCCGCCCAACCCGCGCGGCTTGTGATCAATACTCCCCTCGCGCCCCTGGCCGCACGCCTCTGGGAAGCCCTCGTTCTGACCACCGGCATACCTCGCGAGACCCGGTGGGCGGGACTTTCCCACTCGGCTCGCCATCGCCTGATCCAACAACTCAGTCTAACCGAATTACAGGTGATTGGAAAAACTCTCAACAAGGATGAGTTCGTCACTTGCGGTGGGGTGCGGTTAAGCGAGGTGAACTTCAGGACCATGGAGAGCCAGATTTGCCCCGGACTCTATTTCGGTGGTGAACTGCTTGACATGGACGGCCTCACCGGCGGGTTCAATTTTCAGTCCGCCTGGACGACCGGCTGGCTCGCCGGCAGGGCGATGAGCGGCCAAATTCCAGTCAGGTGATCTAGATCGCCGCGCACCCTACTTTCCTGCTTTATGCAGTGCGTAAAGGCGGGACATGGTGGCGACATAGAGCACGCCGTTGGCGGCAATAGTGGTGGAGCTGACGGGCTCACCCAACTCAATCAGGTTAATCAGCTTCTTTTCCCGCGCTGCGGCAAAGATGTAAAAGCTCCCACTGCGCGTGCCGAGATAGACTTTACCGTCGGCGATGAGTGGAGACGCCCAGGCTTCACCGTTTATTTCGTGGGTCCAACAGGCTTGGCCAGTAAGGGCATCGACACAGTGGAACTTGCGGCCGCAGTCGGCAATGAAGACCAGGCCGCCTGCGATGGCGGGCGTGCCCATCACGTGTTTCTGCAAGGGATAGGTCCAAACCAGGCCGTTGGTCGTGATGTCGCCGGTCCGCGTCGGATCGATGCACCTTAGCCAGGCCTCGGTTTTGCCCCACCAAAGGTCGCCGCCGCCAGCGACATAAAGATGGTTGTCGTAAAAGACGGGCATGCCATAAAAGTTGCTCGGGCCTTCGCGCCGATTGCTGTTGTATTTGTGGACGTTCGTCTTGGGCGCAGTGGGATCGAAGTCGAACTGCCAGGCTTTGTGAACGAACGCTGGATGGGGTGGTTGAATCGAGGAACCGGATGATCGTGGAGCTGTATTTCGGCCGAGCGATAGGTCGCTCAAAAGAGACGACTCTGGCCGGATGGGCTCAAACGCGTAGATAATGCCGTTGCCGGCAGCAAAGAACAGTAGCGCACGACCATTGACCTTTCCGAGAGAAGGGGCCGACCAGGTACTGTGAAAGATGTTGGGAGCGATGTGTTCGTCCTCTCGCCCCAACATCAGGCCGGTGCGTTTATCAAGCACGACGAGACTCGGCGCGTCCGGCGTTCGGATCCGTTTGTGAGTGTTGTCCACGCCCGTGCCGGTGTTGAGGTAAAGCTGGTCGCCGTAGATTAGGATGGAGCTATGAGCAGCGTCGTGCGACCAGACTCCTGCGCCAGTCGTCAGGTCGAAACGCCAAAGGATGCTGCCATCTCCTGCATTCAGACAGAGGGCCTCACCGCGGTTGCTCACAAGATAGACACGCTCGCCTTCTACGGTCACGGGAGAGGCAATTCCACTTTCCGGCCAGTCGAAGTACCGATCCTCGTCGCGCTTGGGCACGACTAGTTGCCAGAGAAGTCGCCCAGTCTTCTCCTCGAAACACATAAGGACGCCGCGGTCACCCTGGTGCTGGGGATCTCGCGGATGACCGTTATTCGTGCCTATGAAAACTCGGCCGCTGGCGACGACCGGAGTGGAGTGCGTTTCGGTGCCGAGCTCGGCTGACCATTTGATGTTCTGACGGGTCTTGGGATCAAAAAAATCAGGAAGTCCGCGCTCGCTGGAAGCCATGTTGCGGGACCACGCCTGGCCCCATTGCCCCTGATCGGCGGCGACCAGGTCAAAGCACCGAAATCCAACAACCAACATCCAGAGAAGTTCCAAGCGCCAAATTCGCAATGCCTCGGCTCTCGGCTCTTCTCTGGATGTTAGGAGTTCGATCTGGGCTCTTGCTTCTTCCCTGGATGTTGGTGGGTGGTGCTTGGCTCTTGGATATTCTCTGGATGTTGGAAGTTGGAGGTTGGAGTTTCGCGGGCGCATCAGTTCTCCCAAAGTTCTCGAAGCTCATTCTTAGCGAGCGATATCTCCTTGTTTCAAGGTCCGAAACTGGTGGCGATTCAGGGTCTGCTCTGCCATTTCGTTGTCTTCCACGCTCAGACCGATTAGGGGCTTGTCGTGGGGCTGCGAAATGAACGAGTAGAGATAATTGATGTTCAACTCCGCCTCGAGCAATGCTGACATGAGCCGATTGAGCTCGCTCGAATTGGCCTCTACCACAACCAGTTTGCTTTCAGTAAAGGGAAAGCCCTCGCGCACCAGTAACTCCCGCGCTTTCTCAGGATCATCCGCGACCAGCCGTATTATCGCGCTGTCGGTGGTGTCCAAAACCATCAGCGCTAGAGCGTGAACGCCCTGGGCGCTCAGGAGCCCGATCAAATCGCGCAGGCGCCCGAGCCGGTTGGGTGTGAAGACGGAGAACTGAATCACCGGATCGGGCCGCCGCATTTTTGTCGTCTCAGTCGTCATGATGTTTCCCCAGGCAAGCCAAAGCAATTGGGCGCACCCTGGGCGCCGGTGACTGAACCGATTCCACCATCACTGTTGCAAGCTATAACAAATCAACCCGCGGACGGGAAGCTTGGATTTTGTTCGGCCGTACCGGGTCAGTAATGGCCCGCGGCAACGCTGCCGGAGTGCGTCCGTCCCCGGGAGCAGCAAGATAAAAAGGTCGCGAGGACGTGAAAATTTCTATACGCGCGCGCTCACGGAAACTGCTGCGCCCGGGGACGGGCGCACTCCGCTACGTTCGCTCAGGGGCTAGGTTCGGATCGTGATTCCCTTGACGCCGGGGCTCAAAGAAACATTGCCAACGGACTGGCATTGCGGCCAAAATGCGCGAGTTTGCCACGATGAGCACCGCAGTTTATCAGCGATCCGAATCGCCGCCCGTTGTCCCGGCTGCGCCCGCCGCAGTGCCCGAGCGGCCGGTCACCCGGCCCGAGGCCAGCGCGTGGAAACTGTTCCGGGACGTGCTGGACCATGGCGGACCGGGTTATCTGCAATTCGCCATTACCAACATTTGCAACGCGAAGTGCGATTTCTGCGGGTTTGCCGTGGATCGCTTCGATCCCAAACAGCGGCGAAGCGTTACTTTGTCTGAGGCCCGCGACGTCATCGACATTTGCGTCAAAAATCACATCGGCTACCTGTTGTTTGTCGGTGGCGAACCGCTGGTCCATCGGGATTTGAGGGCGATGACGCGCTACGCCGCCCAGCGTGGCATTCATCCAATGGTCTGCACGAATGGCTCACTGTGGACGGAGCAATACATGCGCGAGTTGGTCGGCGACGGCTTGAGCAGCGTAATTATGTCGATCGACTCGCACGACGTGGCAAAGCACGAAAAGAATCGCGGGCTGCCGGACGTCTGCCGGAAAATCAAACGTGCCAACGAGGTTTTCGGCGAGCTGGGGATTCAAACGACCGCCAGCGTCACGGCCAGCAAGCTGATCGACGATTATGAAAAACTGCCGGGTTTCCTGACGCAGCTTGGATTCCGGAGCTGCACTTTCAGCTATCCGCTGACGAGCCTGGCCTCAAGTTATTTGAGCTTCAGCGATTCCAACCTCGTCAATTACAAAACCGAGGAATTGATCCAGGTCTTCGAGAAAATCAAGCAGCTGAAATCGAGGAGCGGATTCCCGGTGGTGAACCCGACGGAGTCGCTCACCGAGATGCAGCGGCATTTGCGGCGCGAGCCGGAAAAATTCGGCTGCCTCGGCGGACACAAGTATTTTTATTTGGACTGGCACTTGAATTTGTATCGCTGCCATTTCTGGGAAAAACCGATGTGCAACATTTACGAATTCGATGAATCCAAATTGATTCGTGATGGCTGCACGCGGTGCATGATCGATTGCTACCGCGATCCGAGTGTTTTGCAGTTCGTAGCCATCAGCGCCAGCGACGCGTGGAACAATCTCAAGCGCGGAAGGCTGCTGGCGGCGGCGAAGAATGTTTTTGATTCTCGCAACGTGACCTCGCTAAAAGCAGTCTGGGAGGACCGAAAGTGGATAGGCAGGGTCTAGGGTTGCGCCTAAAAAACCAACTCCATCTGCCGCAGTGACGTTCGCTGCATCGCCGAACCGAAATCAAGAGACGGCGGCAAGCGCAGCCCCCACATTTCTCCGCCCCCTTATTCTTCCTCTGCTTGACAGAATTTCGGGATTTTGCTGGTCAGCTTCGTTCTGAAGAAACTAAGCTGCGTATCTTGCGCGGCAAGATAAGCCCGAAACGTACAATAATTGCGCGATGAGCGTCTCAATCCAAAGCACCATGTTCGGCAAACTGTCCGCGCTCTTGCGCGAGGAATGGTTTCTCGGGATCAGCGCGGTCAGCAGCGCCTTGTGCCTCGCCTCCGGGGGATCGCTGATGACGAGTTTGTCCAATCCCCTCTGGCTGGCGCTGATAATGGTGTGGTTGTTTGCAGTGGTGCTGGGATCGGTGATTTGTGTCGTGCGCCACGCCGACTACCTTGCCGTCCGCCTGGGAGAGCCTTACGGCACACTGCTGTTGACGCTCGTGGTGACCGCCATCGAGGTCGTCAGCATTTCGACCATGATGTTGCACGGAGAGAATAATCCGACTTTGGTGCGAGACACTCTGTTCGCCGTGGTGATGATCATCCTGAACGGGATGGTGGGATTGTCACTCCTGGTAGGTGGCTGGTGGCACCGCGAGCAACACTTCAACCTGCAGGGCGCCAACGCTTATTTGAGTGTGATCATTCCGCTGGCGGTACTAAGCCTGGTTTTGCCCAATTACACGGTGACCACGCCAGGGCCGACCTTGTCTTTCGTACAGGAGCTGTTTCTGGCGGTAGCGTCAGTGGGGCTGTACGGGATTTTCCTGATTATCCAGACCAGCCGACATCGCATGTATTTCACTCTGGGCGAGACCGCGGAAATGCAGCACGTGCCCGCGAAAGGCGAATCGCGTTCGCTGGCGGCGCACACGGTGCTTCTGGCGGCCTACATGGCGCCCGTCGTCTTCTTGACGGAGCAACTGGCCCAACCGATCGATTACCTGGTCGAAGTGGCCCATGCCCCCGCCGCGGTAGGCGGCGCAATCATCGCCATGCTGGTGGCGACTCCGGAGGCCATCAGCGCGGTTGAGGCCGCCAGGGCAAACCACCTGCAACGTTCGGTGAACATCTTTCTCGGCTCGGTGCTGGCAACCATTGGACTCACGGTTCCCAGCATGCTTGCAATCAGTCAAATTACCGGCAAACAAATCATCCTGGGCGTGCAACAGGCGGACGCCGTGCTGCTGCCCCTTACGCTGCTTGTGAGTGTGGTGACTTTTGCGAGTGGACGGACCAATGTCCTTCAAGGAGCGATCCACCTTCTGTTGTTCCTGGCTTATGTGATGCTGTTGTTTCAGGGTTAAAGAGGCTACAGCTCCGAGCTTGTCTTGGCCGAGCACAAGCTTAGAGTAAAGGAGTAAGCTATGCGTCAGGTCTTCTCGTCGGCTCCCGTGACATTCGCGGCGGTTTCCACTGCCGTCTTCAGCTGTGTGGCTACCGTGAGGGCCGCCGGGGTTCAGGGAACCTCCCGACTTCCCCCCGCCGCGACGCGCTCAGTTGACTTCCAAAAAGCCATTCAACCGATTCTGGCGGAGCATTGTTACTCGTGCCACGGTCCGGAGAAGCAGAAATCGGATTTGCGATGGGATAACAAAGCCAGCGTTTTCAAGGGTGGCGAGCATGGTCCGGTGCTGGTGCCGGGAAAAAGCGCAGAAAGCCGGGTGATTCGTCTGGTGGCAGGCCTGGACCCTGACACGGTCATGCCACCCAAGGGTGAACGGCTCAGCGACGCCCAAGTTGGATTGTTGAGGGCATGGATCGACCAAGGGGCAATCTGGGCTGAGAGTGCTGCCTCCGCGGTCGGTGACAAGCGAAACCATTGGGCCTTTAAGACGCCGGTACGTCCTCTCGTGCCAGAAGTTCGGCAGAAGAAATGGGCCAGAAACCCGATCGACCAGTTTGTCCTTGCCCGTCTTGAGCGCGAGAAGCTCAAGCCGGCACTGGAAGCCGAACGGCGCGTACTTCTTCGGCGACTGAACCTGGATCTGATCGGGCTGCCGCCAACGGTTCGTGAGGTCGAGGACTTCGAGCGAGATCGGAGGCAGGACGCATACGAACGGGCGGTCGAGCGTTTGCTTGAGTCGCCGCATTATGGCGAGAAGTGGGGCCGACAGTGGCTGGACGTGGCGCGCTACGCGGACACCAACGGCTACGAGAAGGACAAACCGCGCTCAATTTGGCCGTACCGAGATTGGGTCATCCAGGCGCTCAATCATGATCTGCCTTACGACCGGTTTGTCATCGAACAACTCGCGGGCGATCTGCTGTCCAACGCCACACTCGACCAGAAAATCGCAACCGGCTTTCTGCGCAACTCGATGCTCAATCAAGAGGGTGGAATCGAACCGGAGCAATTCCGTGTTGAAGCGATGATCGACCGCATGGATGCGTTAGGCAAAGCCTTCCTTGGCCTGACGATCAATTGTTGCCAGTGCCACAACCATAAATATGATCCCTTCACGCAAAAGGAGTACTATCAGCTTTACGCCTTCCTGAACAACGACGACGAGGCGTTCCTGGAGGTGCCAACCACCAAGCAAGAAAAAGAGCGACAGGAAATTCTCGCCAAGGTCGAGGCGCTCGAAACCCAGGCGATCAAGGACGCCACCAACCTGGACGAACGCATGGCGGAGTGGGAAAAGAATATCCAGGAGCCGACAACCAACTGGACCGTGCTGGATCCTGAGGATTGGCAGAACTTTGCCACGAAGTTCGAGAAACAGGAAGATTCGTCCTTGCTCGGGGGCGGCGACTTGCAACCGGGCGGAGCCATGCACGTCTGGGTTGAGACCAGGATGACCAATATAACTGGCTTCCGTCTCGAAGCGTTGACCAACGCGAACCTGATTTATGGCGGACCAGGTCTGCTCGGGAAGGGTACCTTCCTGGTGCGGGAGTTCACCGTGGATGCCTATCCGCTCGACAATTCCATCACGAACAAAATCAAATTCCGCCGGGCGCTGGCGGACCAGGAGGCGCCCGGATTCAGCATCACCAACGCGATTGATGGAGATACGGAAAAGGGGGGCTGGACGCCCGCAATAACGCCAGATCGACGGAACGAGAATCATTGCGCAATTTTTGAATGCTCGGAGCCATGCGGTTTTCCCGGCGGCACCAGGCTGCACCTCACCATCCACCAGAAATCTGACTACAAAGACGGTGTGGACAAAGAGACGAAACTGGATTGTCACATGCTCGGCCGTCTCCGGCTCAGCGCGACGACTAATCCCGGACCGCTCAAAGTCGATCCGCTTTCGCCCGAGCAGCGCCGATTGCTTGCCAAACCGACTCAGGAGCGTTCTCCCGAAGAAAAGCGTCAGCTCTTTTCGGGCTATCGCCTTTCGGACGCCGCGTTTACGAACCTGAACCAGCAGATCGATAATGCCTGGACGAACTGGCCTTATCCACCTACGACTCTCGTGCTGCGGACACGTCCCACACCGCGCGTAACGCACCTGTTCAAACGCGGCGATCGCCTGCGGCCCGGGGAGGAAATCCAGCCGGGAGTCCTTTCGGTTCTGCACCCGTTTCCGAAGAACGCCCCTCGCAATCGTCTCGGTCTGGCGAAATGGATCGCGGATCCGCGTAGCCCCACCACAGCCCGCGTCATCGTCAACCGGCTCTGGCAGGCCTATTTCGGCCACGGTCTGGTGACGACGCCGGAAGATTTCGGCACCCGGGTCGAGCCGCCCTCGCATCCCGAGTTGCTGGATTGGCTCGCTTGTGAGTTGATGGCACCTGGAATCGATGAATCGTTGGACCGTTCAACCCTTAAACCGGCGCACGATTCCACGATCCAACGATTCAACGATTCAACGATTCAACCTTGGAGCCTCAAGCATCTCCATCGGCTCATTGTCAACTCCGCCACATATCGGCAATCGTCGAAAGTGACGCCGGAGCTATACACGAAGGACCCCTACAACCGGCTGCTGGCTCGCGGGCCTCGGTTTCGCGTGGATGGCGAAGTCGTCCAGGACATCGCACTCTCGGTGAGCGGCCTGCTGAACGCGAAGATTGGCGGCCCGAGCATTTATCCTCCAATCCCAACCAGCGTCGGGGATACAGTCTATGGCGGGTTCAGTTGGCCGGAAACCAAAGGCGAGGATCGCTATCGCCGCGGGTTGTACACCTTCTGGAAACGCTCCCTGCCCTTCCCGTCGTTGCTGGCCTTCGATTCGCCTACGGGTGACACTTCCTGCCCACGGCGCGTCCGATCAGACACTCCGCTCCAGGCGCTGACGACGCTCAACGAAAAGACCTTCGTCGAAGCCGGCCAGGCTATGGCGCTTCGCGTGTTCAAGGAGGGCGGAGCGGACAAGCAGAGTCGCGCCAGCTTTGCCTTCGAGCTATGCACGGGCCGAAAACCTACAGTGAGTGAATTGGCAAAGCTGACAAAGTTTTGGGATGAGCAATATGATTATTTTGAGAATCATTCCTCCTCCGCCGTCAAGGTCGCCGTGCCCGACCTGGAAAAGATGCCCGAGGATGTGAACCTGCACAAAGTCGCGGCCTGGGCCATGGTGAGCCGCACGATCTTGAATTTGGATGAAACGATCACCAAAGAATGACGAATGTCGAATGACAAAAGAAACCCGAATGAATGAAGGACCAAATGAAACCGACGAGAAAACCAGATGTGACCTCTGGAAACGACTATCAGTGGATTTCGGACTTCCTTCGGACTTCGGATTTCGGATTTCTTTGGACTTTTGTCATTCGTCATTCGACATTTCCAGTGTCTGAGTCGCGATGAAGCTGCTTGATTATCCCAGCGAGCTCCGCTCCGAATACGCCCGTTTGATAACTCGGCGCTGGTTCTTCCAACAATGCGGCGTGGGTCTGGGCTCGATTGCATTGGCCTCGCTGCTAGGCGAGGAATTGGCAAGCGCCGCCTCCGCGCCCGCGCCAGCAAACCCTCTCGCTCCCCGCCCGCCTCATTTCCAGCCGAAGGCAAAGCGCGTGATTTATCTGTTCATGGGAGGCGCTCCCAGCCAGCTCGACCTGTTCGACTACAAGCCGACCCTCGGCAAATATGACGGCAAACCCGTTCCGCAGGAAGTCGTAATGGGGCAGAAGTATGCCTTCATCAAACCGGATGCGGCGTTGTATGCGAGCGAATTCAAGTTCGCCAGGCACGGCCAATGTGGAGCCGAGCTGTCGGAGGCACTTCCCCATCTGGCCGAGATCGTGGACGACATCGCGATCGTCAAATCAATGACGACGGACGCCTTCAATCACGCCCCCGGCCAGATGCTGATGCAAACCGGCTCGACCCAGTTCGGCCGGCCTTGCTTCGGCTCCTGGGTCCTCTACGGCCTGGGAAGCGAGGCGAAGAATTTGCCGGGTTTTGTCGTTCTCAACTCTGCAGGAGGATTGAGCGGCGGCGCTTCGTTGTACGGCAGCGGGTTCCTGCCAACGGTTTATCAGGGCGTGCCATTCCGAAAAACCGGCGACCCGGTTCTCTTCCTGTCTAATCCGGCGGGTATCACGGACAAGATGCAGCGGCGGACGCTCGACCTGATTAAAGAATTCAACCAACGTCACCTCGGCGTTATGGGCGATCCGGAGATTGCCACGCGAATCAATTCCTTCGAGATGGCGTACCGGATGCAGTCCAGCGGGCCGGAGCTCATGGACGTGTCCAAGGAATCGCCGGAAACGCTTAAAATGTATGGTGTTGAAGTTGGCAAGCCGTCGTTCGCGATGAATTGTCTGCTGGCGCGGCGGCTGATCGAACGTGGTGTTCGATGCGTGCAGCTTTTCCATGAAGGCTGGGACCACCATAGCGAAGTGTATAAAGGGGTCAAAGACCAGGCTGGCCATACCGACCAGGCCAGCGCCGCTTTGCTTAAGGATCTTAAGCAACGCGGATTGCTCGCCGACACACTGGTATTGTGGGGTGGTGAATTTGGCCGCACGCCGATGGTCGAAAGCAACTCCGACGCTGGCCGCAAGCTCGGCCGGGATCATCACCCACAATCTTTCACGATGTGGTTCGCCGGAGGCGGCATCAAGCCGGGTATCACTTTGGGAGAAACCGACGAGTTCGGATTCCATGTGGTAAAGGACAAAGTGCACGTGCACGATTTGCATGCCACGCTGCTCCACCTGCTCGGTTTCGATCACACGAAGCTGACTTACCGTTTCCAGGGACGGGACTTCCGGTTGACGGATGTTGAGGGCGAGATCGTGAAGCCATTGCTGGCGTAGCGCGCGACCTCAACGAATCTCAACTTCACTCTTGTCAGGGAGGGCGAGGGTGGTATGTTACCCGGCCTTTTATGAAAGCTGATATTCATCCTAAATATGTGGACGCGGAAATCCGTTGCGCGTGCGGCAACGTGATAAAAACCCGCTCCACCAAGCCGGTGATCATCGTCGGCATCTGCAACGTTTGTCATCCTTTCTACACCGGCCAGCAAAAGTTCGTTGATACGGCCGGGCGCGTGGACAAGTTTCAGCAGCGCATGGCCAAGACCCAGGCCGCACAGGCCGCGGTTGCGACCAAGAAGAAGAAGAAGTAGCGACTTCCACCGCTTCCCGCCCGCATGGTTTAACAACCATTCGGGCGGTTTGCTTTTCCTGAACATGGATCTGAAACCTCAAATTGAGAAATTCTCGCGCCGATTCGCGGAAGTCGAAGCCGCTTTGAGCGAGCCGAAAGCGTTCCACAATCTCCAGCGGGCGCAGGAATTATCCAAAGAATACGCGCGGCTCAAGGCGCTGGTCGCGCAGGCCCAGATCTACGTCAAAGCGACGGCCGATTTGGCGGACAACCGAGCTCTGTTGGCGATCGAACCGGCAAATTCAGAGCTGGCGCAGATGGCGAAGGAGGAAATCGCGCGGCTGGAGGCGGAAGAAAAGCGAGCGGCGCAAGAAATCCAGCTCGGGATTTTGCCACCCGACCCGGCTGACTCGAGGAATACGATCATTGAAATCCGGGCCGGGGCCGGCGGGCAGGAGTCGGCTTTGTTCGCCGCCGATCTTTACCGGATGTACACGCGGTACGCCGAGGCGCAAGGTTGGAAATGCGAGAACCTGGATTCCAGTCCGTCGGACCTGGGCGGCTACAAAGAAGTCATTTTTCAAATCACGGGCACCGACGTGTACAAGCAACTTAAGTACGAGAGCGGAGTGCACCGTGTCCAGCGGGTGCCGGCCACCGAAGCGCAAGGCCGGGTGCACACCAGCACGTGCACCGTGGCGGTGCTGCCGGAAGCTGAAGAAGTCGATGTCGAACTCAAACCCGAGGACCTTGATATCTCGGTTTGCCGAGCATCCGGCCCCGGTGGCCAAGGTGTGAACACGACCGACTCTGCAGTGCAGATTCTTCACAAGCCGACGGGCTTGATTGTCCGTTGCGCGGACCAACGCTCGCAGCAAAAAAACAAGGCGCGGGCATTGACGGTGCTGCGTTCGCGTCTGCTCGAGCAAAAGGTGGCGGAGGAGACAGCGAAGTATGCCGCACAGCGCAAGGCGCAGGTGGGCACCGGTGAACGCAACGAACGGATCCGGACCTACAATTTCCCGCAAAACCGGGTAACAGATCACCGGATCGAAGTGACGCTCTACAACCTGTCGGCCGTCATGGAAGGAGCGCTGGACCCGATAATCGAGCCATTGATCGCACATGACCTCGAAGAGAGGCTGGCCGGCCTGAATGCCGGGCAATGACGATTGTCGAACGTCGAATGACCCAGTCCGAGCAAAACGCCCCGGCGGGCCTGATCTTCGACTGCGATGGCACGCTGGCCGACACGATGCCATTGCATTGGCGCGCGTGGCAGGTCATCGCCGAGCGCCATAAGTTTGAGCTGCCGAAGGCGCGTTTTTATGCTCTGGGCGGCATTCCTTCGCGTGACATTCTCAAGATGCTGAGTGCGGAACAGGGCCGGCCACTCGATCCTCTGGCGGTGGCGCGCGAAAAGGAGGCGGAATATTTGCCGCTCATCGCCCAGGTGGAACCGATCAACGCGGTCGTCGGCATCGCGCGGGAACATTTCGGCAAGGTGCCGCTGGCGATAGCTTCGGGAGGGACACGCCGCGTCATCGAGCAGGTCCTCGAGCATTTGGAAATCCGGCGCCTGTTCAGCGCCATCGTGACCAGCGAAGACGTCGTCAACCAGAAGCCTGCGCCCGACATTTTTCTCGAAGCCGCGCGGCGCATCGGCGTGCCGCCGGCTCAGTGTCGGGCCTATGAAGACACCGATTTGGGAATGCTGGCGATTCGAGCGGCTGGCATGGAAGCGGTCGATGTGCGGCAAATTCTCGCCCGGCGCGCACCCTGACTACTCGCTCGCGGACGAGAGCCTTCCGTAATACATCACTGCATCGTATTCGAAGGCAACTTGCCCGTCGCGCTGGTGCTCGACGAAGAGATCACGCAAAGAAGCCAGCATCTCCTCAAACCGCGGCTGGCCTGCCTCGGGCACGTAAGACGATGAGAGGAGCCGGCCTTGGAGAGCTGGGAAATCGAATTGTTGGCGATGCGGAAACGTCTTCCTCTTCGGTTCGGCTCCGAAAAACTGTCGCATGACGGCACAGTCCATCCGCCGATGGTCCACTTTGGCATAGTCCGTTCCATACTTGTGAAGCAGGCGCTCGTAATCAGCGAGAAAGGACGTCGTCTCGGTCCTGCGCTCGTTCCAGACTAGAACCACCCAACCGGCGGGTCGAAGGACACGCTCGAATTCGGCGCGGCATCGCGCACGGTCGAACCAATGGAAGGCCTGACCGGCAACCACGAAATCCACGCTCCCGTCCCGCAGCGAGGTGGCTTCGGCCGTCGCGGCGACGCTGGTGAAGTTGGACAGCGCGGCGAGGCGGACCTCTGCGGCTTCGCGCATTTCCAGATTCGGCTCTATTCCGAACACGCGGTTGCCATTAGCAAGAAACAAGTCCGCCAAAAAGCCGGTCCCACAGCCGACATCCGCGATGATTGAGTCAGGCGTCAAACCGCAGTCTGCCTGGACCGTTCCAAGAATCTGGCGCGGATAGCGCGGTCGATAGCGCAAATAATTTTCGACGCGATTTGAGAAGCGCTTAGTGGGGTCGGTCATATCGGATCACGACTGAGGAAGCAGAAGGCCGGAGGTCGAACCGAGGGAGCTTGGCGGCCGCGCCAGCTTCATCTGTCCGCGCGTTCGGGACGCTTCCAAACATAGCGGAACATGACAACGCGCAAGGCTGCGGTGAGCGGAATGGCCAGAATGCCTCCGAGCAACCCGCCGAGCAAGGTCGTCCCTACCATGACGGCGATGATAATCGTCAGCGGATGAAGGCCGACGCGGCCACCCATAATTCTGGGAGAAATGACGAGTCCTTCGAGAGTCTGGACGATGGCGAACACGGCCAGGACGAGCACCGGATGCAACCAATCACCATATTGGACTAGGGCGATCAGCAGCGCAGTAAGGCAAATGATAATGGCGCCCAGAAACGGAATTATTGTCAGGACCATAGCCGCCGCACCGATGAGCAGGGCGTATGGCAGACCGATAATTAAGAATCCAAGCCCGTAAAGGATGCCGTCGGTGATGGCCACCAACACCTGGCCGCGAAAAAATGCTACCAGGTAGTTATTCATCGAATTGAGGATGAATACCAATTCATTTTTAAACGCTGAATCCGACACCGGCAGATAATCGGTCCAGCGCGAAGTAATGCCGCGCTTCTCCAGGAGGAAATAGAAAGTGTAAACAGGGACCAACGCCACGCCCGCCAGGACGCCAAACCAGGAGGCAACGCGACCGAAAAGCCAGACGCCCGCTTTGCGCAAAGCACTCGCCAGCCAACCGGCGGCCGTTTCCAGCTTGTCTTGATCCAGGGAGCGGCCCAGGAGTCCCTGTTCCGCGGCGCGGTCTGGTGGTGGGGCGTCGGACGGGGCGTTGGAGAGCACAGCGGGCGCGCTCGGATTAGCGGCGGGTGCACCGGTTGTATATTCGGCTGGGGTGGATTTCTGCTCGAGGAGCTTCTTAAGCCAGGGCGGCGGATGGCTCACCCAAGTTTCGATGCGCTGGCCCAAGCGCGAGGCATAGTCCGGCACGCGATCGGCCAATTGTCGCGTTTCACTGACTAACTGCGGCACGATGCTGCCAACGAGCGCCACGATGATGACCAGCGCGACGGCAAAGACCGCCAGGATTGCTCTCGGCCGCGGTGCTCCTTTGCGTTCCATAAAATCCACGACCGGATCCAGCAGACAGGCAAGGATCGCCGCAACGGCCAGCGGCCAGAGCACCGGACCAAGAGCTTCGAGCACGCGGCCCAATCCCCAGACCAACGCCACCGCGAGCGCAACCAGTGTCGCGATGGCCAGGCCCGTTACCGCCAGCCAGATCCAGCGAGCCTGGCGTTCCGTGGGAGAGGAGAATTTCATCGGAAAGTTCCAAAACCCAAAATCCAAATCCCAAACAAACCCCAAGGTCCAAATACCAAACCCGGACTGAAGGGGAGCGGGCGAGTGTAAAAAGGAGCACCGAGATAAGCGGTCCTTTGAAAGTTCGCGGTTTGGAGTTTTATTGGGATTGGGAGTTTGGGATTTGGAGTTCTTCTGATCACGCTTGCCCCAGCTTCCTGGACTTTTCCGTCGCGGCGCGCACTGCGCTAATGAGCGTGGCGCGCAGCTTGCCCTTTTCGAGTTCGTGCAGGCCTTCGATGGTAGTGCCGCCGGGGCTGGTGACCATGTCCTTGAGCGCGGCGGGATGCAAGCCGGTCTCGAGGACCATTTGGGCGCTGCCGAGGACGGTTTGGGCTGCGAGTTGTGTCGCGACGTTGCGCGGCAGGCCGGCGGCCACGCCACCATCACTTAGTCCCTCGATAAACAGGTAAACATAGGCGGGACCGCTGCCACTCAAGCCGGTGACGGCATCGAGGGTCGATTCCTTCAGTAGGAATGCAAGCCCGACGGCCGAGAAGAGCTTCAGGGCCAGTTCACCGTCCTGGCTACGCGCCGAACGCCCCAGCGCAAGGACGGTCGATGATTTTCCTACCAGCGCAGGCGTGTTGGGCATGGCGCGAATCACGCGTGCACCGGAGTCGAGAGCTCCCTCCAAACGTGAAAGCGGCACGCCGGCGGCAATCGAAATAAGCAGGTTTCTCTTGCTGATGTGATCGTGCACCTCGTCCAACACCGCGCTCACCTGGTCTGGTTTTACGGCCAAAATCACCACCTGGGCAAAGTTGACGACGTCGATGTTGGAGCTGGTGGCTTCCGCGCGGGTTTCCCTCGTGAAGGCGGCCCGCGCGTCGCTACTGACATCGCTCGCAATCAACCGGACCGGAGTAACCAAGCCGGCCCGAAGAGACCCGCGAGCCAGCGCCGTGGCCATCTTCCCCGCGCCAAGAAAGCCGATGGTGAGCTTAGCCGTCACGCCGGGGTTTGTAGCAGGCCAGCCCGAACTGCGGAAGCCAAAAGCCGGGTTGCGCCGCTTCCGGGAAAGAAACAATTAGACCGAAGATTGCGCCGGTCGGCGCTCGGAGCGCTAAGGGCCAACCACGGCGCGATAGAAGCTCCGGCCGGCTGGAGCGTTGACGCTGATCGGGCGGATGGCGTTGGGCGAGACGTTCGTGGTCACGGGCACCCAACTCTGCAGATCCGTGGAAGCCTGGATGATGTAACTGACATTGGCCTGGCCATTCAGGGCGAACTGGAATTGGCCATTGGCGTAGGCGGGCGCGCTGAGCAGCGGGGCGGTTGGATGCGCGCCAATCTGCACGACAGGAACAGCGACAGTTGTGGCCTGGTTCGTGCCCGGGGGAGAATAGACACGCCAAAATGCGTCATAATCATCGGTCACATACAGATTTCCAACGTTGTCCCAAGCGACGTCGGTATGGGCATGATAGGTGGCCGGGGTCAGCGTGACGACAGGGGTCCCATTGGTGGTTTCGAAAACTCGAGCGGCGCCATTGAGACAACTCGTTCCCTGACCAAGGCCGGTACCAATGAACGCCACAGCGATATAGCGTCCGCCTGGATCGACGGCGATTCCGTAGGCGCCGCGCATCGCGTCATCGCCATTGCCGATTTTCCAGTCAGCAATGGTTTCCGCCGTGCCACCATACGCGGGGAACCGAAGGACTCGATAGGCCGGGTCGGCGCTGCCGAGGCGGGACTGAATCGTGTAAATCCGATTGCTGCGGTCCACCGCGACGTCGTACGGAGCCAGGTCGAGATCCGAGCCGGCTGTTGAGGCGCGAAAGAAACTCCGCGCGGCCGGCGCGTCCACGCTGATAGCGCGGTCTGCGCTGGCGGAAGTATTCGTGGCCCCCGCCGACCATTGCAGCAGGTTGCTTGAGGACTCGATGACGTAACTTGCATTCGCCGAGCCATGCAAAGTGAAATGGAATTGGCCAGCGGAGTAGGAAGGCGCACTGAGAGTCGGCGCCGCGCCGCCGCCGGTCCGGACGATAGTCGTGCCGGGGTCATTGGTGGCGGCAGCACCGTTGGCCCCGACCTGCCATCGCAGGATCCCGTTGCCGCCCGGGTAATTCGTGTCCGCAATCCAGAGGAACATGTTGGCGCCGGAGCCAGTGAGACATGGTCCGCTTAAGGCGTCGATGGCGGATGGGAAATTGTTCGTGGTAAGCACGACGCGGCGAGAAGCAGAAGCAAGCGTTTCGTCAAAACTGAGGATAACGCCGGCGGTCTGGTCGCTGACGTAAACTCTGTCGTCTTCCGCGACCTCGAGCTTCCACGGGCTGAAACCTGAATTGGTCGCCCAGCTCCACCCGCCGCTGCTGTAAACGCCCTCTTCGGCCGGGCTCCCGTCGGAATTGAGCTTGAGAATGCCGACGTTGTCGCCAACCACGGTTCCTGGGGTCGGTCCTTCAACAGCGTTGCCCACGAAGATGCGGCCATAATAGGGGCTGTTCGGGTTTTTGTTAACCGCAATTCCGCGTGGTTCCCAGACGTAATTGATGAAATCGGAATCGTCACTGATCCGCGTCCAATCATTGTGGCCATCGGTCAAGGCCGTGACGCTCACGGAGTAGGTGCCCGTCCCAACACTCATGCTGCTTTGGTCGGTCCCGTCCCAAACGACGAGGTTCGTACCTTTGAGCGTTCCTGGACTCGGGTTTGTGACAGTGATAGCCTGGATGATGGACGCGCCCGAGGTGATGTTGATGGTAACATTGGTAGCCGGTTCGTTCAGGATATAAGTGATGTTGACGTTTGTAGCGGTGGCCAACTGCAAGTTCGTCGCGCTGCCGTCAAGGCGGATATTGGTCGCATAAACATTTGCGCGCGCAGTGGGGACCGCGATCAGGGCGGGGAGAGCAGTTGCGAAGCAGAGGAACATTCGGAAAGCCGACCGTAGCAAAGGACAAGAGATACCGGGTGGGAAGGTGCTTTTCATGAACAACATCAGATTTATGGCATGTCGGGCTTCAACGCGCTGAGCGTGCGCAGGCGTTTAAAATAACCGGAATAACAAACGCCACGACGGCTTCAACGTCAAGTTCAATTCCGCAGGCTTCAGAGAGGGATCGCGAAAAAACCGGAGTGCGCCCGTCCCCGGGCGCAGCATTTGGACAGAACGGAACAGTTCCGAGAACTCGAGCACGTTCAGTCCATCGGGAGTTGCTGCGCCCGGGGACGGGCGCCTTCCGCCGCCAAAAGCTGCGCCGTTGCATTCCGCTTCCCTGCCGCTGTGCCCGTTCGCTATGCTCGGCCCCGTGCGCTGTCTTGTCACCGCTGGACCGACTTACGAACCGCTGGACGCCGTACGCCGGCTCACGAATTTTTCCACCGGCCGACTAGGCTCGGAACTGGCTGACTTTCTGACGTCCAGGGGGCATGTGGTAACACTACTCATCGGGGAACAGGCAACCTTCCGCGGGGAGAGCCCGTGTTATGGCGTTCAAACTTTCAGCACCACGGCGGATTTGCGCGAACATCTTCGCACGTTGTCCGTCGAGCGGGTTGATGCCGTGTTTCATGCCGCGGCAGTGAGCGATTTCGGTTTTGGCAAGGTCTGGCTGCGGTCTGCGCAAGGAGATCTTACGGAGGTTCGCTCCAGCAAGATTTCAACGCGGCAGGGTACATTGCTGGCTGAACTGACCCCCACACCAAAGATTATTGCCGAATTGCGGTCCTGGTTTCCTCGCGCTCGGCTCGTGGGCTGGAAATATGAAGTAGAGGGCAGCCGAGCGGACGTTATTCGGCAGGCGGAGCAACAAATCGACGACTGCTCCACGGATGCATGCGTGGCGAACGGCCCCGCCTATGGTGAGGGATTTGGGCTGGTGCAAGCCAATGGTTGCACGCACCTGCCTGACGCGCCGCGGGTTTTTGAGGCCCTGGAACAACTGCTTCACTGACAGCGCAGTCAGACATTCTCGAAATTGAGTGGCACGCAAGCTGCAGTTGCAAGAGGCAGAATCCGTGCCGCCTCCCTCCAGCGAAGGGCCGGGGAGGCGTCAGGCCTCCCCGGCCAGACTGGCAGTTGGCTGAAGGCGGTACGGCGCCAACCCAATTAAAGCTATGAAAATTCTGTTTTTCTCATCCGACCGCTCCGAGGTCGATTTGGTGACCAGGGAATTCGTTGAAGCTGGCATTCCGTGCGAAATTCGTGTTCGCAATGCTCCCGGAGGCGCGTGGGCGCGCGACGCAGAACTGTGGATTCAGAACGACAAGGATTGGTACCGGGCCTCGATGCTCTGCGTCGAGCTCGCCATCGGGCTCGGCAAGCCAGCGGCTGAGACGCACAAAATGGCCGTGTAGAAGGCTGTCCGAAAGGGTAGCCGCCAAGAGGTGACGAAGCGGAAGCGGCCCCAAAAATTCCGCCGAGATCCGCCTCGTTACCTGGGCGGCTACGGGCGACGACCGAGTGCTGCTATCAGCGTGGCTTCGGCTGATCGGTTTCGGAAGGCGATGGCGATTGGGCATTCAGGCCGAGCTTTTTTTCCAACTCACTGACGCGCTTGAGAAGCTCCGGCAAGTGCTGCAAGGCGATTATCTGACGCTTGGTCTGCCGATCCGGCTGGGCGGGATAGCCGAACCATTTTTCACCGTCGGGAATATTGTGCATGACGCCAGATTGCGCCGCGATCGAAACGCGATTGCCTATTTTCAAGTGTCCCGCCAGGCCAACCTGTCCGGCCAACACGACGTAATTGCCCAATTTCGTGCTGCCGGAAATACCGCTCTGCGAGACGACCAGACAGTGCTCGCCGATGGTTACGTTATGGGCGATCTGGACCAGGTTGTCGATCTTGGTGCCTTTGCCGATGATGGTAGGGCCAAGGGCGCCTCGGTCAATGGTCACGTTGGCGCCGATCTCAACTTCGTCCCGAATGAGCACGTTGCCGATCTGCGGAACTTTGCGGTGAATGCCCGAGTCGAGAACGTAACCGAAGCCATCGGCGCCAATGACGCTGCCCGAGTGGATGCGCACGCGGTTTCCGATTTCTGTGCCGGAATAAAGCGTTACGTTCGGAAAGAGAACGACTTCCTGGCCAAGCTGACAACCTGCGCCCACAAAAATGCACCCGTGCAGGGCCGAGCGGGCTCCGATCCTGGCGTTCTCGCCCACAACGCAATAGGGCCCTACATGAGCGGTGGCATCGACTTGCGCGGTTGAGGCGATAACAGCCGTGGGGTGAATTCCCGGCGTCAAGGTGGGCTCTGGAAAGAACAGCGGGAGCACTTTGGCGAATGCAATCCGGGCGTTGGAGACTTTGATCAGGGTTTTGCGGCCGGAAGTGAAGCTCGCGTCAATAAGGACCGCCGAAGCGGCGCTCTCTTCGGCGCGCACGAAGTAATTTTCGTTTTCCGCGAACGTCAAGTCGCCGGCCTGGGCGCGGTCGGCGGGCGCAAAGCCCTTCAGCACGAGAGCCGGGTCGCCCAGGACTTCCCCTCCCAGGAGTTTGGCAACTTCATCGACGGTGAAAGGCATTAGAAAAACTGTTGAAACCGGCGTTAATTATCAACGAGCCTGGCAAGTCGGCGGTTGACTTGACATTCAGCGCTCACTATAAAGCGCACGGAACCTAATTCAATCCCAACTTTAAACATGGCAAAAACTCTCCGGGTCGGAATGGTGGGCTATGGGTTCATGGGCAGGGTGCATTCGAACGCCTGGCGGCAGGCCCCGTATTTCTTCCCCTTGAAGGCCAAGGTCGAGCTGCATACCATTTGCGGTCGGACGCCGGCGGCGGTCCAGACAGCGCGGGCTCAACTGGGCTGGCAATTTGCGGCCACGGATTGGCAGGAAGTAGTTGAGTCGCCGTTGATTGAGATCGTCGATATTGTCACACCAAAGGATTCACATGCGGAGATCGCACAGGCGGCCGCGCGGGCGGGCAAACATGTGCTCTGCGAAGAGCCGCTGGCGCTTAATGTCAAGCAGGCCGCGTCGATGCTGGCGGCGGCCCAAAAGGCAAAGGTTAGCCACATGGTATGCCACAACTACCGCTGGACGCCGGCAATCGCTCAAGCCAGGAAGCTGCTGGGCGAGGGTGCACTCGGCCAGATCTACCATTTCCACGCACGCTACGCCCAGGATTGGTTGGCGGAGACGGCGGCAGAAGCCCGGTCGAAAGCGACAGCCAGTGGCAGCGGGGCACATAGCGACATGGGTGTGCACTTAATTGACCTGGGGCGATTTCTTGTTGGCGAATTCAAGGAGGTGTGCGGTCAGATGGATACCATGCTCGAGGAGAGTCCGCCGGCCACCCAGTCCGGCGCGGGCGACGCTTCATCCGCCCGGAAGCGGCCGAAGAAGCGGGCTAAGGTGGAAGTTGATCACGCCGCGTCGTTCATTGGTCGCTTCGAGAACGGGGCGATAGCGAACGTCGAAGCGACGCGTTGCGCGCCCGGGCGCAAGAATCAAATGTGGTTCGAGATCAATGGGTCCAAAGGGTCGCTGTGCTTCGATTTCGAGGATATGAACCAGCTCAAGTTCTACGATTGCGGCGCTCCGCCGGACCGGCAGGGTTTCCGCGATGTTTTGGTGACGCAGCCCGGCGGTATCCACCCGTATGTTGGCAATTGGTGGGGGGCGGGGAATTCATTGGGTTATGAACACACGTTCGTGCATGCCATGGCCGATTTTGTCAACGGGTGCGCGGATCGCAAAACGGTCTCCCCTAATTTTGAGGATGGACTGAAGAACCAGCGCGTCGTCGAGGCGTTGGAGGAATCGGTGAAAACTCGCCGGTGGGTGAAGGTGTAAAGCAGGGAATGGGGATTAGGATTTCGATTAAGAGTTAGAGAATTCGTAAGAGTTAGACAATCAGCTAACACAGGAAAATCATTTATGCCCAAAAGACTTCTAAACGTCGGATTGGTGGGGGGCGGCAAAGGCGCCTTTATTGTTCAGCCGCATCAAAAGGCAATCCATTTCGACGGCACGCGGCGCGTAACCGCCGCCGCGCTGTACCCTGATCCCAAAATCGCGCTCGAAGAGGCCGCGAACTGGCCCTACCCGCTAAAGGGTTACGGTTCCTACGACGAAATGATCGCCGCGAATGCGACCCTGTCTGCGGACCAAAAGCTGGACTACGTCGTCATTGTTACGCCAAACCATGTCCATTTCGACCCGGCCATGAAGGCGCTTAAGGCCGGTATCGCGGTGTTTTGCGAGAAGCCGCTCTGCCTGAACCTCCAGGAGGCCAATGACCTCGTGCAGGCCGTTCGCAAGCAGAAAGTCCCCTTTGGCGTGGCCCACACCTACCTAGGCCACTGGACCACGCGGCTGTCGCGTTACATTGTTCGGGCCGGGTTGCTGGGCGACATCCGATGGGTGGACTCGTATTATCTACAAGGCTGGCTGGCGACGAAACTCGAAGCGACAGGCCAAATGCAAGCGGCCTGGCGCACCAACCCGAAACTGGCGGGCGGCTCCGGGTGCGGCGGCGATATCGGCACGCATGCGCTGATGCAACTGCGCTATGTCACGGGGCTGGAGGTCGAACAGCTTTCAGCGCAATTGGAAGCCTTCGTCGAAGGCCGGCAGCTCGACGACCATTTCACGATCTATTGCAAGTTGAACAACGGCGGCAAAGCCCTCGTGCGCGCTTCACAGATTTCGATTGGCCACAAGAACGATCTGGGCATCGAAGTCGCGGGAACTAAAGGCACGCTGACATGGCGCCAGGAGGAGCCCGAATCCATCACTATCCATCTGGCCAACCAGCCCGATCGGGTCTATTGGCGCGGGGCCGTCACACCCGGAGATGGGTTCTTGCCTAAGGACGTACCCGCCGACCTGATGGCTGAGCCGACGATCCCGTCAGGTCATCCCGAGGCGTTTCACGACGCGTACGCGCGGTTGCACCGTTGCTTCGAGGCGGATGTGCGCAAGTGGAAGGCCGGCGAACCTTTCAAGTGCGACGGCTCCAAATATGCGAATGTCGAGGACGGGTGGACAGGGATTGCCTTCATCGAAACCTGCGTCAAGAGCAGTCAGAACAAGGGCGGCTGGGCAGCGATGCCGAAGGCGATTTGATCCAGCCTCAGATGAACTCGTTGATCAGGTTTTCGAGGAATTCCTGGCGGCCGCTTGTGTTTGGCGCGATATCCCCCTGCTTGAGCATGTAGGCCTCGAGGTCCTTGAAGCTGGCCTTTCCGGCTTCAATTTTCGAGCCAATTCCGCTGTCCCAGGATGCGTAGCGCTGCTTGACGAATTGCGACAGCCGGCCATCGTTGCGGATTGCCGCGGCGGTTTTTAGGCCGCGGGCAAATGCATCCATGCCACCAATGTGGGCATGAAACAGATCCACCGGCTCGAAACTCTCGCGTCGGACCTTTGCATCGAAATTGGTGCCGCCGGTCACGAAGCCACGCACCTTCAAAATGGAAAGCATGATCAGCGTGGTCAGATATACGTCGGTCGGGAATTGATCGGTGTCCCAACCCAGCAGCAGGTCACCGGTGTTGGCGTCGATCGAACCGAGTGCGCCAGCGGCAATGGCGACTTCCAGTTCGTGTTGCATGGTGTGGCCGGCAAGCGTGGCGTGATTGGTTTCGAGATTTAGTTTGAAGTCGCCCAGAAGATCATATTCTCGCAGGAAATTGAGGCACGCGGCGGCATCTGAATCATATTGATGCTTGGTCGGCTCTTTGGGCTTGGGTTCGATGTAGAACTGACCTTTGAAGCCGATGGACTTCTTATGATCCACGGCCATGTGCAGGAACCTTCCGAGATGATCCATTTCACGCTTCAAGTCGGTGTTCAGCAGCGTGCTGTAGCCCTCACGTCCGCCCCAGAATACGTAGCCCGCCCCGTTGAGCTCGTGGGTCACCTCGATGGCCTTTTTGACCTGAGCAGCGGCGTAGGCGAAGACGTCGGCGTTGCAACTGGTGGCAGCGCCGTGCGCGAAACGCGGATGCGCAAACAGACAGGCCGTGCCCCAGAGTAACTGCACGCCCGTCCGTTGCTGCTCATCCTTGAGCACCTTAACGATTGCGTCCAGGTTCTGATTCGTTTCGCGCAGGTTGTTGGCTTCGGGCGCAACGTCGCGGTCGTGGAACGCGTAGAAGGGCGCGCCCAGTTTTTCAAGGAACTCAAATGCGACACGCACGCGCGTCTCAGCCATCTGCAAGGAGTTGGTGCCATCCTCCCAGGGCCGCAGCGCCGTGCCGGTGCCGAACATATCCGTCAGTTGACCCCGGATGGTATGCCAGTAAGTGACGGAAAAGCGCAGGTGGTCCTTCATCGGCTTTCCTTCAACCAGCTCCTGCGGGTTGTAATGCTTGAAAGCCAAGGGGTTTTTCGATTTTGGCCCTTCGAACGGTATCCTGGGAATACCCGGGAAGTATTCTTTCGATAGTTTTTTCATGGCGGCGAATAATGATCGCGAGCGAGGCTAAGAAGGGAGCTGGAGGAGAGCAAGGGCAGAAGTCGTGGCGCTGTAACCCCGAGCGCATCTTGATACCACCACCATCTTAAGTGCTGACCCAAAGCTCGTCCCAATGGTTATTTCGGCGCGCTTCATCTAACGCGCTGAGATTGAGAAAGCCCGCCCGGCTCCAACTCTG
>JACXTT010001479.1_pt1 | contig 39044 bp, 24 predicted proteins | sample 9270951 | NCBI WGS metagenome assembly JACXTT01 (sample SAMN15532306, study PRJNA645909) | rock metagenome | isolation source: weathered quartz diorite | place: Puerto Rico | collected 2017-06-21
TTTGGCGGCGGCGGCGGCGGCGGCGGTACGGCCGCTTTGAATGGCATGGGCGGCTTTGGCGGGGGAAATGGCGGCGGCGGCGGCGGCGGCATGGGCGGCGCGATTTTCAACGACGGGGGCACGTTAACAATTGCCAACAGCACACTTTCCGGAAACGCAGCCAACGGCGGTGATGGAAGCGATGCAGGTGCGCTGGTTGGGCCGACCGGCGGCTCAGGCTTTGGCGGCGGACTCTTCAACCTAAATGGCACAGTCGTCATTGCCTTTAGCACCGTTGCTGGCAACACCGTCGCGGCTGGTCGTGGTGGCACCCCGACCGTCAACGCCAGTGGGGTCTATAACCACCGAGAGGGCGCGGGCACACCGACGATGATCGTGCGCAACTCCGTCTTGGGCGGAACAGGCACCGCCAACTGCACTAACGATGGCGCCGCCACATTCATCTCGGGCGGCTATAACCTGGCGCAAACGCCGGGTGCGACATGCGGCTTTACGGCGGCTGGCGACGCGACCGGCATTGACCCGATGCTCGCAGCGTTGGCTAATAACGGTGGTCCGACAAACACGCAAGCTCTGCAAGCGGGCAGCGCGGCCATCGACAGAATTCCGAACGGAGTCAACGGCTGTCAGTCAGGAGTGAGCGTTGACCAGCGCGGCGCGCCACGCGCCGGCGGGCCTGGCATGGGCGGCACGGCTTGCGACAGCGGGGCCTACGAGGTTGACTCGCCGCCTATTCAGAATTTAGGGGGACCGCCGGGACCGCCCACCTTCGGGCACCCGATCGTCAGCGGCGTTGGCGGGTACGGTTTTGAAGAAGGCATCCGGCTCGACCCGTCGGACCAGAACATCGTTTACACGAGCGCGCCTGACTCGCTCTCGTCCAACACGAGCTGGATCTGGCATTCCCGCGATGGCGGCAAGACGTTCAAATGGATCACCTCTGGTAGTCCGTTCCTAGGTAAGCCGACCGTCCCGGCTTGCGCGGGTGGCGGCGATAGCGAACTTGGGGTGGACTCGGCGGGTCATCTCTACTTTAACGACCTCACGCTCGCGAACTTTACCGTCGCGCGCTCCGACGACAAGGGCGTTACCATCCCTTGCAATAATACCGGCGTGCCTGACGTCGCCGTTGATCGCCAGTGGTACGCGACCGATGGCGACCCTGTGAACGGCGGCGGCAGCCTGTATCTGGTCAACGACGAAATCGGACCCGGCGGAGCCCAATGTCCGAATTCCAGCGCTCCCAACAACGTCCTGGTGATGTACCGCTCGCCAGCTAACGGCGTCGGCGCCACTGCCGGGCTCGCATTCGGACCGGCCAATAAGGTTACCGCCAATCTCTCCTGCGACGAAGGTATCATGGGCAACGACGAAGTAAGCCCGGTCGCGACTACCACCGGGCAGCCGAATGGCTTAGGCGGCTTTGCTGTTCTGCCGACACCCGTTAGGCATATCTACGTCATCCACGATGACGGGAATCTGCATCAGATTCAGGTCGGTCGCTGCTTCCCGGTCGCCTTCGGCCCGCCTGTCGCCAATGTGAGCGATCCTAGCGGCCTGAACTGCACCAACATTTTAGTCGCCGAACTCGGCGCCACCGGCGTCAGAACGGGAGCAAATTTCCCGACCATGGCGATTGACAAGGCGGGCAACCTTTACGCCGTCTGGTCGCAAGCGCCTGCCACTGCGGTCCCCGACCCGATGAACCCGACCAGCTTCATCATCACCGTTACCGGTGACACGGTGCTCAAGTACTCCTACTCGATCAACGAGGGCAACACCTGGTCCACGCCTATGCAGATAGATACCTCCGGCTCTCCCGTCGGCACTCTACACAATAACGTCTTTGCGTGGATGGGGGCGGGAGACGATGGGCGCGTGGACATCGCCTGGTACGGCACGCCGGGCGTCGCGTCTGGCACCAAAGGCCCTGACTCGTGCATGTCGTGCGATTGGAGTCTGTGGATGGTTCAGTCGCTTAATGCGCACGACCCGACTCCAACCTTCACCGCACCGATTCAGGCGAGCGAGCACTTTTCGCATCGCGGGAGTATGTACACTCTCATTGGCGGACAGACCGGCGATCGCACCCTAGGCGACTTTCTCCAAATGCGAATTGGACCCTTTGGCGAGGCGCAGATCAGTTACGCTGACTCGAACAGTATTAACGAAGCGCTCACACCACACGCAATGTACGTCCGCCAAAATGGCGGTAATGGAGTGTTCGCTGCGACGTCGCCCGTGGGCCTTCCCGGACTCACGCCCTTCAACAGTGTCACCGATCCGTCCGGCGATGGCAAATACGAAGTTTCGGGAACTACCAGCGCCAATATGCCGCAGCTTGATATCGTTGGCTCGAGCGTCAGCCTGCTTACCACCGCGCCGTGCAGTACGGCAGCGCCGTGTTATCAAGTGGTGATGCAGCTGAACAATCTTAGCCTCGCACCGACCACTGCTCAAGATCCCGATCCCGATTTGGTCTGGCTGACCCAGTGGTTGGTTCCATCCTCGACCGGTAGCAACGGTGGCAAGAACTTCTTCGTTTACGCGGAATCGACGAACGGCGGCGCGCTCACCTGTTATTCCGGCGAAGCGGCGGCATTGCCCAACGGCGGCGGCGTTCTGATCACCTATCCAGGCGCAACCACGTTGCCTGCTGCGAACTGCATATCCACTCTCGGCCCGAACGGCACCATCACAATTGACGTTCCGCTCTCCAACGTGATGGAAGCGGGTGCGATCGATAACCACCTGCACGAAGTCACCGCCAGCACGATGACGCTTAGCGAACCAGCCAACACCGTTCCTTCGACCGCCGGTCTCGGCGGTGTGCTGTTCAACCTGATTGACGTGGCGCAGGGATACACGTTCGTTCCGCTGCCGCCGGTCCTGACCAGCGTGGCGTCTCGGATGACCCACGGCAGCGCCGGAGACTTCGATGTGAATATGCCGTTGCCGCCAAACTCGTCACCCCGCGGGGTAGAATGCCGCAGCAGCAGTTCGCTGGGCGCGGGCAATTACACGCTCGTCTTTACCTTCACCGCCAATCTGACGAGCGTGGCCAGCGCAAGCGTGACCAGCGGCACTGGCTCGGTGAGCGGCAGCCCAACCATTAGCGGCAATACGTGCACGGTGAATCTCACCGGCGTGGCCGATCAGCAATACATCACCGTTACCTTAAATAACGTGGTCGATTCAACCGGCGCCAGCGGCAACATTCTTAGTCCGCAACTGGGTATATTGGTGGGCGACGTCAACCCGACTGGGCGAGTGGATGCGGCTGATGTGTCGATAGTGAGACAACAAACTCTACAACCAATCACCACTTCCAACTTCCGCGCCGACATTAACGCCACCGGACGCATCGACGCCGCTGACGTTTCTATCGCCCGGCAGGACACGCTGCACACTCTGCCTTCGCCTCCGTAAAGTCTGCTAAAACTTAACGCAAACGGGCTGGCCGCCTCGGGCCAGCCCGTTTTGTTTGGACAACCATTGTTGTAGTCGCCTCGGTGCCTCGAGGCGCTTTGTGTGAATGGTTACCGGAGCACTACAACGCGCGATAGGGCTATCGGGATCCTACCGAGCGTACAAGAAATTGCCCGATCCTACGTCCAGACGACAAGTGAGAATCGAAGCAAAGAAGCAGCAAGCCTCGGCAGCACCATTCCCGGGTCAACCGTGAAAAAGAATTCCACATCTGGGTCTCGCATAGTACGCGTTTCACTGGGTTTCATGCTCTGCTCAGTGAGCGCAGTAATCGCCGTCTTGGGATTTGGAGCGAGTTCGCCACGCCATTCCATTCCGCCCGCGACTTCAATCCCGTCCTCACCGCCAACTTTTGGCCATCCGGTTATCAGCGGGATTGGCGGCAACGGTTATGAAGCGGATCTCCGGCTCGACCCGACTGACCCAAACCGCGTTTACACGAGCTCGCCCGGTGCGCTCGACACGAACACGAGTTGGATCTGGCGTTCGGTCGATGGCGGCAAAACTTTCAAATGGGTGCCCGGCGCTGCGCCCTTTCAAGGCAAAGTCACTACTTGCCAGGGCGGGGCCGATACCGAACTGGCGGTCGATTCAGGCGGACATCTCTATTTTAACGACCTGACGTTCGCCAACTTTAGCACCGCTCGCTCGGATGACGGCGGCACAACTTTCACATGCGTCGATAGCGGAGTGCCAGACGCCGTGCTAGATCGACAATGGTACAGCGTGGATGGCGACCCGACGAATGGCGGTAATCTTTATCTCACCGGCAACGAGAACGGGCCCGGCGGAACGAGTTGCGATGGCTCCGGCGCGCCGAATAACGTTTTCGTGATGTACCGTTCGCCCGTTGCCGGTGATCCCTTGACCGCAGGCATTCAATTCGGTCCCGCAAACAAAATTACTCCCATCCTCGGCTGCGATGCAGGTTTACCCGGGAACAACGAAATCAGCCCAATCGCGACGACTTTGGGTCAACCAGATGGCAGCGGTGGATTTGCCACCCTGAGCACGCCGGTCAAACACGTCTATGCCATTCACGACGATGCGAATCATCACCAGGTTCGCATAGCCCGATGTTTTCCCGTCGCTTTCGGGCAACCGGTGCCCAATGTGAGCGACCCCAGTGGGTTGAACTGCACGGATGTTCTGGTCGCAGAGTTGGGAACGAGCGGTGTCAAAACCGGAGGAACTTTCCTAACCATGGCGATTGATAAAGCGGGGAATCTCTACGCCGTGTGGGAGCAAGCGCCGGTCAACGCCAGCGGCCAGGTCATCGGCGATACAGTTTTGAGATATTCCCATTCAACCGACCAAGGAAATACGTGGGCGGCGCCGATTGAGATCGAGACCTCAGGTTCACCCATCGGCACTTTACACAACAATGTCTTTGCCTGGATCGCGGCAGGTGACGACCGCAAGATCGACATTGCCTGGTATGGCACACCCGGCACCGCGCCGGTTCCATCCTTCGGCCCGGACTCGTGCGCATGTGATTGGAGCCTATGGCTGGTGCAATCGTTGAACGCACACGACGCGCAACCAGTCTTTACTCCACCGGTTCTCGCGAGTGAGCATTTCATCCATCGCGGATCAATCCTCACTTTTGGAATCGGTGGACAGCACGGCGATCGCCGTCTGGGCGATTTTCTGCAGTTGCGCATCGGTCATTTCGGCGAGGCGCAAATTAGCTACGCCGACTCCAACCACTTGGCCGCGTCTGTCGTCGCCCACGCTATGTACGTCCGACAGAACGGGGGAAATGGATTGTACGCGGCGGCATCGCCCGTGAATATTGCGGGAATCGCTCCCTTCAATTCCGTCAGCGATGAAACCGGAGACGCGAATTACGAAGCCAATGGATCGATTAGCGCTAGCATGCCGAACCTCGACATCATCAGCTCGAGCATAAGCAAGATCACCAGTACTCCCTGCAGCACGTCAGCTCCTTGCTATCAGGTCGCGATGCAACTGAATAATCTCAGCCTGACTCCAGATGTAGCGAACGATCCGGATCTCGTCTGGCTGACGCAATGGATGGTTCCTTCGACCACTGATCCTAATGGCGGGAAGAACTTTTTTGTTTATGCCGAATCCACCGGTGGCGGGGCGGTGCAATGCTTCGCTGATGAAAATCACGCCATGCGCGACGGCGACTGGTTCGTTTTCACCTATCCTGGAACCACGCCCTTGCCCGCTGCGAATTGCGTCACCGCACCAGGCCCTAACGGCACCATCACAATCGATGTGCCGATTTCGATGGTCAGCGAAGTGGACCCAATCGACGATCGGCTCCACGAAGTCACCGCCAGCACCATGACTCTAGCTGTCCCCGCGAACTCTGAACCGGCCGTCGGTACTTATTACGGCGTCCAATTCAACATGATTGATGTAGCACAACCTTACATCTTCAATCCGAACCCTGGGCCGGTGCAGCTGGTGAGCGCGGTGTCGCGAAAAGTTCACGGCAGCGCCGGGACATTTGACATCGGTCTCGGCGCGCAGGACCCGCCCCCGCCGGGAAGTCTCGGAATCGAATGCCGCAGTGGCGGCGCTAACGGTGATTACACTCTTGTCTTCACCTTCGCCAATCCCCTAACGAACGTCGCTGGAGCCAGTGTCACGAGCGGGACCGGGACGGTGAGCAGTAGTGCAATCGGCAGCGACAACCATGACTATGTTGTCAATCTTACCGGTGTCACGAACACTCAGGTGCTCACAGTGAGCTTGGTCACTGTGAGCGACGCAGCCGGTCACGCCAGTGCATCGGTGCCGATCTCGATGGGCGTTTTGCTTGCCGATGTCAATGCCAGCCACCGCGTTGATGCGGCCGACGTTTCTCTTGTTAGGCAGCAAACGCTTCAGCCTGTCACTGCCACCAACTTCCGCGAAGATATTAACACTAGCGGACGCATCGACGCCGCCGATGTTTCGATCGCGCGCCAACAGACGCTAACATCATTACCGTAATTCCGTTGTAGCCGCCGTCGTAGTTGTAGCCGCGGGTCGCTGACCGCGGCTGGTCGCTGCGGGATGGGAGATCCAGTAGAGCCGGGGTCAGGTATCTGGCTCAGTAGAGCCAACGGCTCGGAGAGCTGGCCTTGGCTACAACGCCACGCGGGCCGGGCTCCACCTCTCCGCCTGACACACGTGACGGTCGATGCCTAACCGCCGAAGAATTCTTCGACTCCACACGTCCATTCTTCAGCTCTATTTCGATTCTTCTAATACAGTAATAACCAAAACCGGCCAACGGCAGCCCTGTACTGTATATAGGCCGTCCGAAGCCGGGGGCAATCTTAAGGAACGCAAAATTACTATGAAAAAGCACTCCTCGTCCCTAACCGCCAGAGCCATCCTGGGCTCTCTGTTTTTGATAGTCAGCGTCGCCCTGGTGGTGCTCGCAATTAATATCAACGTGCTCGACTTGAGCGGAAGATCGGGAACGATTCACGCTGCGCCATCACCGGTGACTCCGATCCGCACTTCCGGTAACATTACCTTCGCGCCTGCAACCCTGATTGACACCCAGCGCACCGAAGGTGAGCCGCTTAATTATATAGACAAGGACGGCAACTACTGGGAGTCGGGTCCATTCGGCTTTAGCACCGCGCAATCCTGGGTTCACCGCTCGACCGATGGCGGCAACCAGTTCAACGTCGTCAGCCCGATTGACCTTCGGCCCAACAGTCCTCCCGGCGGTGGCGATACCGACATCAAAACTGACGACCAGGGTAACGCGTACTTTGTTGACTTGGAAGGACCAGCCGAGGTCGATTGCTCAGTTTCGAATGACAACGGAAACACCTGGCGAAAAAATCCCGCCTGCATCGGGTCGGCAGGCGTAGATCGCGAGTGGGTTGTCGTGGACAACGGCACCGACCACAGCATTGGCGCAAGCGGCGCGGCCGACAATACTGTCTTTACACTAGTGCGTAATGCGGCGACTAATATCTGGTTTGTCTACTCGTCACCAGGTTCCACGGGTATGACTGACCCAACTGGTGGGTTCGTTTTTGAACCGGCCACGACGACCTCTATCACTACCGCTGGAAGCCCGTGCGGCGAGCCATTTCTTGACCCGGTCAGCCGGAATCTCTACCTCCCATGTGTTGCCAGCTCGGGCGCTTTCGAGATGTTCATAGCACACGTGAATGTAGGTCAGCGCACAGGGCTGACGTTTAACGGCGTGACGATTCCGGGCAGCGGCTCTCCCGGAAACCTCTTCCCCGTCGCCAGCGTAGATACAGCCGGTAACGTCTACGCAGTATGGTCTGACAAAGGCAGCCCCAAAATTTACTAACCCCTTTCGGCCGACCAGGGAACCAATTGGAGAACGCCTGTCCAGGTAAACAGCCCGCCTGCGAACACCAACGTGTTTCCGTGGACCAAAGCAGGCACAAGCGGGAACCTGGCCGTCGTATGGTACGGGTCGTGCGGAGTCGACAACACATGCGCCGGCGGAGACCCATCAAGTTTCCCGCAATGGTTTGCGGATCGCACCGGCGCCACCACCGTCAAATGGTACGGATACGCCGCCCTCATCACCAACGCAGCCACGGCCAATCCGACGATCGAGCAAGATAAATATACCGAAAAACCGATGCATTATGGCTCGATCTGCCTGGTCGGTCTGAACTGTACCGCAGACACGACTGCGGACCGGACGATGGCCGACTTTCATTCGGTGAACACGGATGCAGCCGGCCGCATCCGTGTTGTCTTCAACGACACGACCAACCAGCACAACGGCGCGCAAGTATTCGAAGCGCGCCAGATTACCGGACCAAGCGTAATCGGGACTACGCTTACCGATCCTGTGCCGTCCAACCCGATGTCGGATCCAACCGGCGATGCTCAATGGCCGCACTATACGCCTGGCGTCGGCCCCGGGGCCAATGTGCCGCAGTTGGACTTTAAACAAGTCGCTCTGAGCCAGCCCAATGCGACCACACTGCGCGTTTCGATGACGCTGAACGACCTGAGCAGCCTGTTCCCTCCCACGGGAAAAACCAATGCGTTCTGGATGACGCGGTTCCAGGCCCTTTCGACAGGTGATGCGCCTGCCAACCAGGAGTCTTACCGCATCTTTTATCTAGGCGCCGAATCAGTTGGGGGACAGGCCCCGACTTTCTTTGCCGGGAGCGGCACTGCAGCGTCTGCCAGCGCGCCTTTTACGCCCGGAAACGGGTGCGTCACCACCACACCGCAATTGTGCAAGCTTGTCCAATACCCAGCTGAGGTAACTCTCACCACAGGCTCAATACACGGCAACACCATCTGCATCGATGTGCCGAATTTTAACACGACCGGCTTTGGTGCCGGCCGGCCAATTAACGGAACCTTTCTCTACAACGTGACCGCATTCAGCGGCGGGCGCAACGACGCCATGACCGACATTTATGCGGACGTGGACGCAACACGCTCGTTCGATTTCCCGCTCGGCAACGTTTCCGCCGGGCCGCCACTGGTTAATGTTGTGTCCAGGAAGCTTCACGGCAGTGCCGGCACCTTCGATCTTAGCTTCCCATTAACCGGGGCGCGGGGGGTTGAACCTCGCAGCGGCGGCCCTAATGGCGATTACACACTGTTCTTTACTTTCGCGACTCCCATAATGACCTGCGGCACCGCCAGCGTCAGCGGCGGGACTGGATCGGTTAGCGGGCAAAGCGGAGGAGCGGGAGGAAATACGTGCGGGGTGAATCTCAACGGAGTCACCAATGCCCAATACGTCACCGTTACTCTGACCGGTGTCGCCGACACAGCATGCAACGTGGGCAACGTCGTCGGCCCGCAAATGGGTATACTACTGGGTGACGTGAATGGAAGCGGCCGGGTGGATGCGGCTGATGTCTCCTCTGTCCGTCAGCAGACGCTGCAAACGTTAACGACCTCCAATTTTAGGAATGACCTCAACACCAGCGGCCGAATCGACGCGGCCGACGTCTCCGTCGCCAGACAACAGACCCTGACTTCGCTTCCCTCGCCTCCTTAAACACAACTCACTAACAGGAAGACTTAAACGAATGTAGCGACACCATACGAGCTGTCTCCAGCGGACGTGAGACTAAGACGTGCCTAGGATCTCGTTTAGCCTAACGAATAAACTTTAGGAACTCATCATGAAGAGAAATTCCCTCTTCAAATTCACCTTTTTCGCTCCGCGTGTTTTTGTGGCTCTTCTGCTTTGTTCAGTCAGCGTCCTCCTCGCGCTTCTCAGTCTTGGCCTGTATCCGGGTGCATCTGCTCGGGCGCAAGGGCCAAAGCAAAATCAAAATGCGGTTGGTCCACCGCAGGTGGTCCCGATGGTGGGTCCTGTTTCGCAAGACCAGGATTTGCGAATGCTTCCTTATATTCCGCCGACCAGCGAGCACGAGGAGCGCCGTTTAACCCGATATCCCCAAACTCTATCTCAGGGAAAAACCGATCCCGTTCGAGCGGTAATGCAACCCAGCCAACCCGCCGTAGCCATGCCGACACCGATAGCAACTTTCGACGGCATGAACTCGAGCCAGAGCGGCTGTAGCTGTCTGCCGCCTGACACTGACGGCGATGTCGGCCCAAATCATTACGTTCAATCGGTAAATTCGAGCATCAAAATCTTTGACAAAACGGGTACTGCCCTGAATGGCGCCAACGGCACCACCTACAATTCATTTTTTTCCGGGCTGGCCACCAGCGGCACACCTTGCGGGATTAACCAAAATCAGGGCGATGGATTTGCTTTCTACGATCAGATTGCTGACCGCTGGGTGGTAAGCGACTTTGCTTTCCCGAGGAGCCCCGCCGCCGGCGGCGCGCCTAACTATCAATGCATCGGCGTCTCTAAGACGGGCGATCCGGTATCGGGCGGCTGGTGGTTATACGCTCTCCAGGTGGACGCGTCGAATCCTACGTGGTTTGGGGATTATCCCAAGCTCGCGTTGTGGCCCGATGCCTACTATCTTTCGGTCAATCTCTTCGATCAAGTCAACAGCTCTTTCCAAGGTGTGCGCGTCTATGCCCTCCCGCGCACCGATATGATGAACGGGACCGGCGCTCCAACCCCTAATGCGGTCGCTTTTACCGTCCTTCCGGCTGGTCTGGGTGACGCGTATAGCCTGGTGCCGGCGAGTTTTCGGACCGGGTCTGCTCCTACCGTAGGCGCGCCCGAATATTTCCTGGCGGTCGACAGCCCTGCATCGGCTGATGTCGTTCTCACCCAAGTCAAGGCCTGGCTTTTTCACGCTGACTTTGCAATGCCGGCTAATTCCACCTTCGGTGTTGGCGCTAACCGCACACCGAATGGCACAATCACAGTCAATGGTTTCGTGGACGCATTTACGACTACAACGCTCCTCGTCCCGCAAACGGGCACGACTGCCAAGCTCGATACACTGGGCGATAAGATAATGACGCCGCTGGTTTACCAGAACCTCAACGGCACGGAGTCGCTGTGGGCATCCCAGACCGTCAACAACAACCAGAATGGGACGGGCCCCACTGCGATTCGCTGGTATCAATTCAATGTCACCGGCGGCACAATTCCCTCGACCCCAGTGCAACAGCAAACGTTTAATAATGGCGGGGACGGTTTGTGGCGTTTTATGCCCAGCATCGCGGTTGATGCTCAAGGCAACATGGCGATTGGCTATTCCGTCTCGAGCAGTACCACCAATCCCGCCATCGACTACGCCGGCCGCCTCGCTGGCGATCCATTGAATTCCCTGGCGCAAGGCGAAGCGCTGTTGATCCAGGGGGGCGGGTCTCAAACGAGCTCGAGCGGACGCTGGGGCGATTACAGCATGCTCACGATCGATCCGGCGGACCACCTCACCTTCTGGCATGCCAACGAATACTATCCTGCGACGAGCAGCAGTAGCTGGTTCACGCGAATTGGCAAATTCCGATTCCCATCGCCACCACAACTGGTAAGCGTGGTATCCGAGAAAGCACACGGCAGCGCCGGGCTGTTCGATATTAATTTGCCGTTAACCGGCACGCGCGGAGTTGAATGCCGCACGCCCGGCCAACTGCCCGGCGGTGCGATTGGTGATTACCAGTTGGTCTTTACTTTCAGCAACAACCTGAACAATGTCGCCAGCGCGAGCGTGAGCAGCGGAACAGGCTCGATAGGCACTACCTCCATCGGACCCAACCCCAACCAATACACGGTCAATTTGACGGGTGTAGCGGATCAACAATATCTGACCGTCAGCTTGCATACTGTGCAAGACGTCGCAGGTAACAGTGGTGACGTCGTCGGACCACAGATGGGTATCCTCGTTGGCGACATTAACGCCAGCGGCCGGGTTGACGCGGCCGACGTTTCTTCAGCCCGGCAACAGACTCTGCAAAACATCACCCTTTCCAACTTCCGCAACGATCTCAACGCCAGCGGTCGTATCGACGCCGCCGACGTTTCGCTCGCACGGCAAGACACGCTGCACTCGTTACCCTCGACTCCCTAAAAAAGCCGACGTTGTCTGACTTGAGCGGGTTGACCCGTGGCTGGTCGGTTCAGGGAGTCTGCTCTGATCTCCACAACTTCCCTAATGCCCGGAGACTCAGTATCACCCTCCTTAGCGTGAGCGACGGCTCCTTCGCAGGAAACGTCTGGGTGCCAATGGCTGTTCTCCTTGGCGACGTAAACCAGAGCGGTCGGGTGGATGCAGCTGATGCGTCTCTTGTTAAGCAGCAACCGCTTCAAACGATCACAAACTCCAACTTCCAAAGTGACATTAACACCAGCGTCCGTATCGATGCCGCCGATATCTCGATCGCGCGCCAACAAACCCTGACCTCGTTACCGTAAGCCCGTTGTAACCACCGTTTGCAGCCACGTGTCTTCGTTGTAGCCGTGGTCCCTGACCCCGGCGACGCTGCTTCTGTAGAGGCGTGCGTCCTCGGCTACTTTCGGTGAAGGCAGCCCGCCCGCTGCTCGGTAACGGCAGCTGCGCCGGACTCCTGGGTCAAAAAGGCTTGGGGGAATGCATTTTGCGGCACACTGGCGCATGTTTCAGCACCGGCGCGCCGCGAAATTCGGGCTCCTGATACATCCATTTTTAGTTCCATTTCGATTCCAATAGTAATAGAGCAACAACTTCCCCAGGAGCAGTCGTGCCCAAACACTGGCCGAATGAGGGGGATCTCAAAACCGAGAAAGCCATATGAAAAGGAACTCTTCTTCGCTAACAGCTCGCACCATTCTGAACGCACTCTTTTTGACCAGCATCGTCGGTCTTTTTTGCGCGATACCGTTAACAAGCGCGAAAGCACAAAACCCTGCCTCCGGAAGCGTTGGCCCCAGCCCGGGCGGTCCTTCGGCTACCTGGCAGGGGACAGCGAGTGCCCCCGGCGGGGGAGTCAATACCGAGGCTAATTGCGTCGATGGAGTTAACTGTGAGGTGTTCACTCTGACTGTTAACAGCACTCCGGCAGGCTGGGCCGGCCAAAAAGTCCGGGTCCAATTGACATGGTCGAGCAATACAAATGAATACGACATCTATATTCATCAAGGGACATTGACCGGCCCATTGGTGACATCGGCTATGAACGGTCCAGGGCTCACCTTCCAGACGGCATACATTGACCCGGCAATATGGGGGACCGGCACCTTTGTTGTCCATGTCGTGTATGATACTACACCGACCGCCGCGACAGATCATTACACCGGCGTGGCGAGCGGAGTGCCGCTGACGCCGGCGGCGCCGCCACCAGCGCCCCAGGACACGGGGCCACAGATTGGCTACGAAAACTTCGAGGCGCCGGGAGTTCTCACTCCAGTTACCGTGACTACCGGACCTACCGTGGAATACATGGGACGCGGTGCGGGCGAACCCTCCATCGGGGTGGATTGGAATTCACCTGCGCCAAATGACGTGACCGGCGTGACCAACTTCCAGTCGGACCTCGAAACGTTGTTTATCACATTCACTAACGCTTGTTCTACGGGCGGCCCAACTGCCAGCTGGGTCAACCGGCGCGCGCCGACATCCGTGGTCATTGATTCCGATCCCATCGGCTTCACCGATCGTCAGACCGGCCGCGTGTTTGCGGCCGAGCTGACCGCGACATCGCCTACGTGCAAGATCTCATTTAGCGACGACGATGGAAATACCTGGGTGCCGTCCCCGGGAACGCTGGGTTCCGGCATCGATCACGAAACGATCGGCGGCGGCCCGTACCATTCACCTCTTGTCGGAACTCCTGCTTATCCCAACGCGGTTTACTACTGCTCGCAAGACCTGGTCGCGGCCTTTTGTCTGCGCAGCGATGACGGAGGGGCTACCTGGGGGCCTCCCGTGCAAACCTACGTATTACAATGTGGCGGATTGCACGGGCACGTGAAGGTGTCCCCTGCTGATGGAACCGTTTATGTGCCGAACAACAGCTGCGGCGGTGACGGGGCCGTAGTAGTCTCAGAAGACAATGGAATAACCTGGAACATTCGTCCGGTCAAAAACGCGAGCTTTGAAACCAGCTCCGGCAACAGCGATCCCGCAGTTGCCATTGATGGTAGTAGTTGTCCAATGTGCGCGATCCCCATTCAGCCCAGCCGCCTTTACTTCGTCATGGCTAATGCTGACAGTTCCGCGGCGGTCGCGACATCTGACGACAATGGGAACACCTGGCAAAACATTTTCGATGTCGGCGCCGTTTACGGCCTAAAAAATATAAGATATCCAGCCGCTGTGGCAGGAGATTTCGGTCGCGCCGCCGTTGCCTTCTACGGTTCAACAACGGCGGGAGACGCTAACTCAGCCAGCTTTAATGGTATCTGGCATCTTTACGTTGCCCACACTTTCGACGGCGGGCTGCACTGGACAACATCGGACGTCACTCCTAGTGCTCCGATGCAGCGCGGGTGCATATGGACCGGCGGGGGGGCCAACATCTGCCGCAATCTGCTCGACTTCTTTGACATGACCATTGACAAGCAGGGTCGGGTGGAAGTCGGCTACGTCAACGGATGCCCTGGCGGCAATTGCGCTCAGGCGGCAACCACAGCAATCGGGAATGGGTATAGCGCGACGGGAACGATCGCGCGCCAGTCGAGCGGCCGCCGGCTTCTCGCTGCTTTCGACCCGCCCAGTCCACTAACCGCCACTTCAGTGCCGGGTATGCCAACAGTCACAGCGCGCCGAGTTGGTTCACTCGTTCGTCTCGCGTGGTCGGAGGCCGATACGGGTAATTTGCCAATCACCAGTTACCGGATACTGCGGGGGATCGTCAGCACCGGGGAAACTCTCCGAGCAACGGTTCCGGGAACTCAGACGACCTTTAATGATTTCGTCCCCAACATCGACAATACTTACTACTACGAGGTGCAGGCTGTAAATGATGTCGGAATGTCGTGTGCAAACAACGAAGTGGCCGCGCCCTTTATGGGTAACACCTGCAGCGGAATGATCATCCACCAGAACCTGCCTAGTCATCCGGAAAGCGCGGCTGTGCAAAACGGCGCGAACCCTGAGCTGGCAATTGACTACATTTCAGTGGGCGAGCCTCCTGGAACTGGCAACTTCATATTCACGATGAAAGTGTCCGACCTCAACCCCTCGAGCATACCGCCGAACAGCAGATGGAGGATCGTGTGGGACTCGTTTTCCTCGCCCGGACAGCAGTGGTATGTCGGCATGACGACTGATGCCAACAGTGTTGCCACGTTCGAATACGGCACGATCACCACCGCTGTTGTCGGTTTGGTGGTGGGCATTCCCACGGAGACGATGGTTGGAACGCCCTTGTCTCAAAGCAATTTCAACGCTGACGGCACAATCACCATCTTTATACCAAAGTCCGCAGTTGGGAATCCCCAGCCCGGTGACCTGCTCGGAGCAGTGAACGGAAGGACCTTCAACACCGGCGACACTCCGCCTGAAACCTTGGAGCGCTCAACCGCGCTGATAGATCATACCTTTGTCAAAGGTCAAACTGACAACGCCTTTCCCGCCGCGACCTACACCGTGGCTGGCAATGGCTTTTGCAACGGTGGTATAGGACCGATGACTGCGGTCTCCCGCAAGACCCATGGGTCGGCCGGCACATTCGACGTGGATCTCCCGCTCACCGGCACTACCGGCATAGAGTGCCGCATAGGTCAAGGCGCTAACTCAAATAACCATAAAGTTATATTTACGTTCGCGGTGCCGGTGGCAGTTAACAGCGTCACGGTAACTCCTGGCTCGGGTGGAACAGCCTCGGTGGCCAGCAGTTTCTTCGCCGGCAATCAGATCACCGTAAATCTCACGAACGTGAGCAATGCACAGACGCTCACCATAAATTTAAACGGATTGACCGATGGCGGAGACTTTGGAAATATTTCATGGCCGATGGGCGTCCTCCTTGGCGATGTCAATGCCAGTCGTCGGGTAGATGCGGCCGATGTCTCTTTGGTACGGCAGCAAACTCTTCAGACAGTCACGAGCTCCAACTTCCGCGAAGACATTAACGCCACTGGTCGTATCGATGCCGCCGATGTCTCGATCGCGCGCCAACAAACGCTGACCTCGTTACCGTAATTTAGAAAATCAATTCCACGGAATCGCGCTAACTGTCAAAGTCAGCGCGATTCTTGTTTTTTCGAGAGCTCACACAGCCAAAGGAATTTAGCGGATCAGTCAAACTTCAGTTAGATTGGGCCGTGCGAATTCTGGTGATCGAAGATGAAAAGAAAACGGCGGCTTTTCTCGCCAAAGGTCTTCGTGAGGCCGGTTTCATGGTTGATCTTGCCCTCGACGGTGACGCTGGACTGACCGCGGCCCGGACCCGGAATTTCGATCTTCTCATTGTCGATATCATGATTCCAAGGAAAGACGGCTGGACCGTTGTTAAACAATTGCGCGAAGCTGGAATTCCGACGCCAGTTATTTTTCTTACCGCCCGCGACAGTGTGCGCGACCGAGTCAAGGGACTCGAGCTCGGCGGCGACGATTACGTGGTGAAGCCATTCGCATTTCCCGAGTTGCTCGCACGCGTGCGGTCCCTTCTGCGCCGCTTACCAGTCCAACGAGAAAAGCTCTGCATTGAAGACCTGGAGGTTGATACCCGGCATCAACGCGCGACCCGTGGCGGCGTTCCTTTGAATCTCACACCTAAAGAATTCCTCCTCCTCAGCCACCTGGTGCGCTCCGTCGGGGAGGTAGTATCGCGTGCAGAAATCGCCGAGCACGTCTGGGACATCGATTTCAAGACCGATACCAACGTCGTGGACGTCGTCGTGCGGCGGTTACGCGCCAAGGTGGATGACCCTTTCACGAAGAAGCTGGTCCATACCATCCGCGGCGTCGGGTATGTTCTTAAGGCGGAATAAATCACGCTCGATCGCGGCCGAGCTAGTCGCGCTCTTCACTCTCTCTGCGGCCCTTCTGCTCTCGTGCGCTCTGGGCATTTTTTACTGGCTCGTCGTCCAGCATGGTTTGGCCGAAGACAATGTCGTCCTCGCCGACAAGGTCCGAGCCCTGCGCGCGGAGTTACAAGAGCCTGATGGTCTCAGAACGATCGACCAGGAATTGAAACGCCATCGCGCCGGCGAAACAACCGTCTACTGGATCCGCATTCTCGATTCCGAAGGCCGTGCCCTGACTAACACGCCACGAATGGACCAGCTCCTGCCCACCAATGTCTTCCCGCCGCCGCAAAATCCGGTGTTACCATTTCAAAATCCAAAAAATTATCGCGCGCGCGCACGCTTGTTCTCCCTTGTTTCAATAAAGGAGAACTTTCATGGTCAAATCTGCACTGTTCAGGTCGGGCAAGACCGGTCAGGCGACGAACAATTTCAAAAAAAATTTGGCGCGCTCCTCGCCTTTACTGCTGCGCTCGGAACTGTCGCTTCTGGAATAATTGCGATCACAGTCACCAGACGCGGATTGCGGCCGTTGCGCGACATGACTCGTTCCCTCGCCCGGATCAGTTCTGCCCACCTGAACGAGCGGTTGACTCTGCTAGGCTGGCCACGCGAGATCGAGCCACTGGTGCAGGCATTTGATGAAATGCTCGACCGCCTGGAAGACTCATTCAAGCGGCTTTCCCAATTCTCAGCCGATCTTGCCCATGAATTGCGCACGCCGATTGCCAACATTCTTGGTGAAGCGCAGGTTGGGCTGACCCGTGCGCGCACGGCGGAGGAATATCGTGAGATCATCGAGTCCAGCGTGGCCGAGTGTGAGCGACTCTCGGGAGTGGTTGATAACCTGCTCTTTTTAGCGCGCGCTGAAGCCGCCGACCGGCAGATTCAACCCTCGCTCTTTGACGGGCGGGCCGCGATCGGAAAAATCGCCGCTTACTATCAGACGATCGCGGAAGATCGGCATGTCACTGTTCGTTGCACTGGCGAAGGCCAGATTTTCGCGGATCCGGCATTGTTTAACCGAGCACTGAATAATTTGGTCGATAACGCGCTGCGCTTCACTCAGGACGGCGGCGAAATCGGAATCTCGATCAAAGGCAACGAGACACAGACGAGCGTTTCGGTTAGCGATACCGGATCGGGAATTGCGCCGGAACATTTACCGCACGTGTTTGACCGCTTCTATCGCGCAGACTCGTCACGCAGTTCCGCCGGAACAGGCCTCGGGCTCTCACTGGTGAAATCGATTGCTGATCTTCATAGCGGCTCGGCCACGATCCAAAGCGAACCCGGTCAGGGGACAGTGGTAACCATTACTTTCCCCACCCAAACATAGTCACCCTTCTCCCTTCACCCCAAGATGAAGGTTTTAAACATCGAGCAACCGCACCGCTGCGGCTTTGGTTACTGCCTTTATTCTTTGCTCGCGGCGTGCTTTTTCAGGAATTTCCCGTTCGGATCGACCTCGAATCCCCATTCTTTGCCGTTCGAATTAACAGTCACTTCATAGTTCCATTTGCCATTCTTGTCGTCTTCCCTTTTTACCTGGACGACCTCTCCCCCGGCGGTCTTCTCCTTAACGGTTTCCTGAACACCGGCCGGAAGCGACTTCAGATCGACCTTTTCTGCCATTTGTTCTTCTGCTTGTGTGGACACGCCGAAAGCGAGACCAAGACCCAAGAGCGCTGCTAGTGTCCTGTCTCAGAAATAACAAGCAGTTTCTTACAAAAGATTACACAGTTGTAACAATCTGGCATCCACTAACCCCTCCGCCAGGTTCAGATTTCGCGAAATAAAGTTGCCAAGCATTACAATTTCGCAATAATTGTAGGCCATTGCCTGTCAGTCGATATCTGTCAATCCCAGCAAACGATAAAAAAGGAGAAATTAGATGAATATAAAATGTTCTTTGGTCGGCCTCTGCCTTTCTGTCGCCTGTCTCGCACTAAACCAATCGATTCACGCCCGAGCCGGTGCTTCCGAGCGAATCGTGGTTACGGGCGAAGAAGTGCCCAGCTCGTACGGGGCGCCTCCCGCGTTCTCGCGTAGCCGTTTTCAAAGCCTGACCAACGCTTACGTGCTGCCGCCGTGGGCGTTCTTCTTCGGCGTATTATTTGGCATAATTACTTTGCTGAAGATTACAATTCTGCAATAATCGGCATCCGCTTATCTCAGATGATCCGATTCAAACCTAAAACAAGCATGAATGCACAATCTTTTCCACCGAGGTCGCACCAGACCGTTCTCTTTATTGTTTGTGCCGGCATTGTGTCGCTCGTTATGCCATACTCGGCCCGCGCTCAATCGGCCGCTTCAGAGCACATCGTCGTCACCGGTCAGGAGCTCCCAAGCGCCTATGGAGCGCCGGTCAACTTCTCACAATCGCGTTTTTCGCCGACTACGAACGCATATGTGCTTCCGCCGGGTGCGATCTACGGAAGTCTAATCTATGAAGATTCCGTTGTTCACTTCCGCAGGCCGGATCACGATTTCACCATAGAAACCGAAGCGGGCCTGCCTTATCGGGTCAATATCGCAATGGAGACCGATGTTGAACATTACGCCGATGAAACGCAAATTCGAAGCTTTAGTCTCGAAGCGCGTTACGCCTTTGCCGATTGGAACAAAATTCCCCTAAACCCTACGATCTTCGCTGAATATAAATTCGGCGGCGGACGCATCCTCCACGACGAGGGAGCACCGACGCCAGGCCGTAAGTTTGGCCCGGGTGGATTTGACACCAGTATGGAAACTCCCGACGCATACGAGCTTCGGCTCCTGCTTTCACAAGATTTCTTCGACCGCGTCGAATGGGCCTTGAACGGATTTTTCGAGCAAGAACTCGAAGGTGATCGCGGTCGCGAATGGGGCATCGCGCAAAGCGTTGTTACTCCATTTTGGTTCGCTCACGAAGAATTGAAGGGCGGAATCGAATGCTTGTTCCGAAGCTTTAGCGACAAATCGAGCCGGGGAACTCCCTACAACAGTTTTGTCATCGGGCCCACCGCAGCATGGAGACCCAGCCGCAATACCCGCCTGGATATTTCGCCGCTATTTGGTGTGAACCACAAATCGCCGATCATGCAGCTCTTTGTTGTTTGTTCGTATTATTTTGGCGGCGGGTCCACTGGCACGTCCGAAAGCGGGGAGGCGCCAGCCTCCACGCGCAATCGTTAGGCTTATCGCCCGTTAAATCGTTAAATCGTTACACCCTTAAATCGATGGAATTGAAGTAGAAGTCTGCAGTCCATTTTACATTTCAACTTTTTAACGGTTTTAACTTTTTAACTTTTCACCATTTTAACTTTTCACGCCTCAGCTTGACCCGGTTTAACCGCATCGATAGTTTCGCTCTCGGAAAGGAGCTTGAGTGAAAACCGAGGTATCGATCGAATACTGCGTGGTCTGAAACTACACGCCCAAGGCCGTCAGTTTGGCGGCAAAGATTCTCGAACTCGGGGACCGGATCAAATCGCTGACGCTTATCCCTTCAGGTGGCGGCGCCTTCGAAGTCCAGGCCAATGGCAAACTGCTCCATTCCAAGCTCCAATCCGGCGACTGGCCGGACTTCGACGCCATGGTCAAGGCGATCAAAAAGGCAAAATAACACAGTTGCCCAATCTGACGCGTTCCGTCTCGCAGGAGGCGAGTCTTGGCGGCCGGGACCAAAAACAAAGATAAGGCAAACATCGAACATCGAACACCGAACACCGAACATCGAACTGCTGCCCGCTTCTGCAGTTGAGTGTTGGACGTTGGACGTTGGACGTTGGACGTTTTCTTTTCCTCGGAGAGTGAAGGGTGCCTGGTGGCCCTCGCGGTCTTCAAAACCGTGGTCGGTTCGCAAGAGCCGGGGCAGGTTCGATTCCTGTCCTCTCCGCCTCCTCATTTTAGATTTTCGATTGCCGATTTTCGATTGGCCGGTCGTAGTCCCGGTCTTGGCGGCAGCCGCTTCTGACAAACGCCTAACGACTGGGATCGAGTCCTGCGCCTTGCGACTGTTCAACGTTTCTTTTTCCGTCCGGAAAGTGAACAGTGCCTGGTGGCTTAATCCGCACTCCGCAATCGCCAGTCCGCAATTCGAAAGGGGGTGAACGCCGGTGTCGCGCGAGCAGATTCGAAAACTGACCGCACTCTCATCCTGCGCTGGGTGAGCAGCCAAATTGAGCCAAACGGCCCTGGCGCAAGTTTTGCGGCAGCTACCCATTTTCACGAACGAGAGAGTGCTCGTGAATTCGAAGACGTTTGATGACGCGGGCGTCTACTGCCTGGATCGAGATCGAGCGCTCGTCCAGACCGTCGATTTTTTCACGCCCATTGTGGACGGCGCATTTGCATACGGTCAAATCGCCGCGGCCAATGCGCTTTCGGATGTATTCGCCATGGGCGGCCGGCCAATCACCGCCCTAAACATCATGGGCTTTCCAACAAACGTAGTTTCACCAAAAACGATCACCGCCATCCTGCGCGGCGGGTTGGAAAAAGCGAAGGAAGCCGGCTGCGTCATAATCGGGGGACACACCATTCGCAACCCCGAACCAATCTATGGGCTCGCCGTTACCGGAATTGTCAATCGCCGCAATGTCATGACGAACGCAAACGCACGCGCTGGCGATCTGTTGGTACTGACGAAACCGCTCGGTACTGGAGTTGCCACGACCGCCATAAAGCGCGGGCTGGCTTCGCGCGTCCTTCAGCAAAAAGTGGTGTCGCTTATGTCTCAACTTAACGCGGTCGGCGCCGAGCTTGCCGAAAAAAATCTGGTGCGAGCAGCGGTTGATATTACAGGCTTCGGCCTAGTCGGGCATTTGGCTTCGCTTTGTCGCGCCAGCAAAGTCTCAGCCACGATTGACCCGGCGAGCGTGCCGCCGGTGTCAAAAGAAATTCTGGATCTTATCTCGCGCGATTGTTTGCCAGGCGGCAGTCGTGACAACTTGAAGCTGGCGGAGCAAAACGTGGATTGGCAGAACACGCCGAAACAGCTTCGCATTTTACTCAGCGACGCACAGACAAGCGGTGGATTGCTCCTTTGTGTAAATCAAAAGCAGCTCACGAAAGTTCTGAACGCGTTGAAGAAATTCTCTACGCCGTTGGCCACTGTTATCGGACAAATTGTGCGCCGCCGCGCTTCGTTGATATGCATGGCAAACTAGCATCGCGCTCGCGACGGGCGATTCCAGCCGTGACCACAATACTGGAATCGCTGGCCGGGATCGATCTGCCCCGACCGCTCATTGTCGATCTTGTTCGTCGAGAACTTTCGAGACTGCGCGCTGGCAGCAAGATTCCTGAACTCGGATCGATTGTCGATCTTGTCCGCACCGCGCTTGAAAACGTCCGCAGCGGACGGTTGCAACCGATCATCAATGGCACTGGAATTATCGTTCACACAAATTTCGGCCGTGCTCCGCTTTCCGAGCCCGCCGTTGCAGCGCTCCAACAAATTGCCTCTTCCTATAACAATCTTGAATTCGATCTCACCACGGGCGAGCGCAGTCATCGCGGTGAGTATCTTGAGCGAGCACTTGCCGTTCTCTGCCAGGCCGAAGCCGCCACCGTCGTAAACAATTGCGCAGCCGCGTTGGTTTTGGTCGCCCGCCATTTTATTGGGAGGAAACCAGAAGTCATCATTTCGCGCGGCGAACTCGTCCAAATCGGCGGCGGGTTTCGGATTGGGGAAATCTTGGAAGCGAGCGGTGCAAAACTCCGCGAAGTGGGCGCCACAAACAAAACCTCGGTATCTGACTACGCCCGGGCGATCAACCGCCAAACCGCGTTCATCCTCAAAGTCCACCGTAGCAATTTTTCGATCAGCGGCTTCGTCGAGTCGCCTTCGACAAAAGAAATTGCGGCACTCGCTCGACGTAAGCGAATCCCATTGGTCGAAGATTTGGGTAGCGGCGCGATCTATCGGACAGAAGAAATGGGTTTGCATGACCACGAGCCCACACCGAGCGAGTCTCTTAAGAACGGTGCCGATCTCGTTTGCTTCAGCGGGGACAAACTGTTCGGCGGCCCGCAGGCGGGGGTGATCATCGGCAAAAAGCGCTTGATTGGCGCGTTGAAGCGGGAACCGCTGTTTCGCGCGCTGCGCTGCGACAAACTAAGTTTCGCCGCACTCCAGGCAACCGTCGATCTTCACCTCTGCCAATCAACCTCACAAATTCCCGCGCTCGCGCTGCTGCAGGTGCCAAAAGATGAGCTGCGCGCTCGTGCAGCGACAATTTTGACCCGGCTTCGCGGCCTACCCCTCAAAATCGCAGTCGGGCGCGGCTCGGCCAAGGTTGGCGGAGGCAGCCTGCCCAAATCGATAATTCCTTCGATCACGATCGACATCTTCCCGGAGAATGGCTCGGTTGACGATCTCTCCCGCGCGCTGCGGTGGATGGGAGTTATCGGTTACATCGCCAATCAGCGTTTCAAGCTCGATTTGCGCACAATTTTCCCACACCAGGATGACGCATTGGTCGACGCCATTCGCTCGGCCTGTACGCGAGCTGATATGAATGCCTCTTTATGCTCGACCCCGGCAAACGCTCAACGCTCAACGCCCAACATCCAACGTTCAAGTGTCTGAATTGAACATTGAGCGTTCAGTGTTGGACGTTGAGTGTTTTCTTCTCCGCGATTTGAAACCACAGTGAAAGAAATGTGACCCCAAACGTGACAGAGAAGTATTTTATTCTCGCCACTACTGGCCACGTGGACCATGGCAAAAGCGCGCTGGTCAAGGCGCTCACCGGGACCGATCCGGACCGGTTGCCCGAGGAAAAAGCACGCGGCATTACGATCGAGCTCGGTTTCGCTCAGCTGGTGCTCGATGAGGCTGACGGCCAGAGATTCCGCGTCGGCATTATCGATGTTCCGGGTCACGCGGATTTTGTTCGTAACATGATTGCCGGGGTTGGTTCGGTCGACCTGGCCTTGTTCGCGATTGCGGCGGACGATGGTTGGATGCCGCAGACCGAAGAGCATCTGCAAATCTTAATGTATCTCGGCGTCCCGCGTGCGGTCGTGGCCCTGACCAAGTGCGACCTCGATCACAACGAGGTCGTGGCGCAAAAAATTCGCGAGAAACTGAACGACACACCCTTTGCCGACGCTCCGATCGTTCCCACTTCGGTGCCGACCGGAAAAGGGATCGCACAGCTGAAGCGGCTCATTGCGACCGAGCTTTCGCGGCTGGCACAGCCGCGAGACATCGGGAAACCGCGCTTGTTCGTCGATCGGGCCTTTAGTTTGCACGGCGTCGGAACGGTCGTCAGCGGTACTTTAACCGGTGGTAAGTTTTGGCGCGGTCAAAACGTTATCATCAGCCCCAAAAATGTCCGTGGCCGTATTCGCTCGATCCAAAGCCACGGATGCGATTTGGAATTTGCCGCCCCAGCCATGCGCACCGCGATGAACTTGGCGGAAACCGAGGTCGGCACCAGCCCAATGGCAGTTCAACGGGGCGATATCGTCACCACTATCGATCTTTCCGCTGCCAGCGTCACGCTTGACGTTCTTCTGGAAAGGTCGGCCCGTCTCCATCCGAAAACCGCCGCTGGCCGGCCGATTAAAAATGGCGCCTCGGTTTACCTGCACCACGGAACGACGCGTGTCGCGGCCAGGGCCGCCTTGCTGGAAGTCGATGCGGTCAGCTGCGGAGAGCGTGCGCTGGCACAGCTGCGATTGGGATCACCAGTCCTTGCTTTTCTCGGCGATCGCTTTGTTTTACGCGATCCCACTGAGCGATCCACCATCGGTGGCGGAACTATCCTGGATCCGGATGGCGACCGTGAACATTTCCGGGACGAAAGGCGACGTGCTTTTTTGGCCACGCGCGCCGCCGCTCTTCGGGATGTTAATCCATGCCTGCAATCCGAGGTTAGTTTCCGCGGATTTGCTGAACGCACAACTTTGCTGCGGAAATCGAATTTCAGCAGTGACGAAATCGGCCAAGCACTAGTGCACTTGCGAGACCTCGTGGCAATTGTGTTACGGGACGAAATTGCCGCCGACACGGCGAAGTGGCGCGATCTCATTGAGCGAGCAAGCGCCGCGATTGACATCACGCATCAAAAACATCCGGAACAGAGTGGACTCCGGCTCACCGACCTGCGCGTCGCCCTGAGCGACTGCCCCGAGAATGTATTTGCCGCGCTTGTGGCAGATTTATGCACGAGCGGTTTTTCGCGCGAGGGATCAAGGATCGGGAGAGAGTCGCACCGCGCGCACTTGCCGGTACAAATCCAGCCTGTCGCTGAAAAAATTCGCGCCGTGCTTGCAGCCAGACCGTGCGACCCGCCGTCACGCAAAGATTTCATCCAAGATCAACATCTTCAGCGGGCGCTTCGATTTTTGATCGAACAAGGCGAAGTCGTCGAGATCGGGAGCGATGTTATTGTCTTGCGTGAGAGTTTCAGTCGAATGAAAGAGGTCGTGATTACCTTCATTTCGAAAAATCAATCGGCCACGGTGAGCCAGCTTCGGCAGGAACTGCAAACGTCACGCCGCATTGTTGTGCCGTTGCTTGAGCGCTTTGACCGCGATGGGGTTACGCGGCGCGTAGGTGATAAGCGCGTGCTTGCGGATTCTCCGACATATGTCGTATGAGACGTATGGGACGTATTTCGGACGAGGGTTTTATTCCCCCACACGGTGGTTATGAAGACCTGCTCGCCTATCAGAAGGCTCTCATCGTGTATGAGAGCACGGTCCGCTTTTGTGAGCGCTTTCTAGAAAAGCGCGATCGCACCGTCGATCAGATGGTTCAAGCCGCGCGTTCTGGGAAACAGAATATTGTCGAGGGCAGCAAAATATCGGGCACATCCAAGGAAGCCGAAATTAAACTGATCAACGTGGCTCGGGGCAGTCTCGAAGAATTGCTGGAAGATTATCGCGATTTTCTGCGGGTACGCGATTTGCGCCTATGGGCGAAGAGTAGCCGCGAGGCGTTGTTTGTGCGCAAGCTGGGCGCGCGGAGAGATACGTCCTATAAGACCTATAGGACCTATATCGAAACTCGCTCACCCGAGGTAGTGGCAAACATCCTCATCTGTCTCATTCATCAAACAAACTATCTTCTCGATCAACTTCTGCGCCAACTCGAGAAAGATTTCCGAGCCGAGGGTGGTCTCCGCGAGCGCATGAGCCGCGCGCGTCTCTCGGCGCGTGCAAAACAGCCTAGCGTGTAACCATTCGTCCCATTAGTCACATCTGCCCCATGCCAGCTTCACTTTACCTTGCTGCTTCATTCCATGCCGCCTGGGAAGATGTTGTTTTGCCCTGGTTCAAAGACGTAGCGCTGGCGTCTCTTGAAAATGAAGACCCGATTGCCGTCCTCACACCGTTGCCCAGCGGCGCTGCGTTTTTGCGTTCGAAACTGCTTGAGCATGCAGTTTCATTGCTCGGCGTCCGGTTCATCACACCGCCTCAGCTTCGTGAAGTGCTTCTGGCAGAGGGAGCGTCAACGCTGCCGTTACGCGAACATCTTCGTTTGATTCTGGCGATCGCCGCCGAAACGGTCGCCGCTGCGAGTTCGCAAGACGTCGATCTCGTTGTCATTGCGAGATCGATCTCACGCTCGCCCGATAATTTACTTCGTATCTTCGATCAGGTAAGCGCGGCGGGCTGGAACTTCGAACGAACTGGCACGCCGGCCGTACGTGAGATCATCAAACGATTTCAGGATCTGGTCCGAAATTCTGGCTTCCAACTCGTGCACGAAGCAGACCGCGCCGCAGCCGAAACGGCCGGGACGACGACGACGCGATTTAGTAATCTTTTGGTGATCGGATTCACCGCCGCGCACTGGCCGCTCTGGCCGTTGCTGCAGTCGGCCGTCCGGTCTGCAAAGCATACGACTGTCGTGCTCGAATATCCGCGCGAACAAACTCGCACCGCCGAGGAGTCATGGATAGGCACCTGGGAAGAGACCTTCGGCCCAGCGGCGCCAATCGCAGATCCGGGAGAAAGCAACCGTCCATTCAACGATCTGATTCGCACCGCAAATGTTTGCCTTGATTCACCAAGTCGTGAAAACCTCCATTTTCTGATTGGTCTCAACGCCACTGAGCAGGCTCAGGCGATCTTCGCCATTGCGTTCAAGTTTCTCGCGGCAAGATCGTGTACCCGGCTCGGAATTCTCTTTCCGCGTGCCGGCGCCCTGCCGCGCGTCGTTTCTGAATTGCTTACCCGCGCGGGTGTTCCGCATAACGACGGAATCGGCCATCTCGCGCCGGGCGAATTCGAGAACCCCGCGTGGGATGCCTGGCTCGACCTGCAGGCAAATCATCAGCTCGAGCCGTTACTTCGGTTTTTGGAATCCAACCCAAGCTCCCTCGATGGGTTATCGATCCAGGATGCGCGGGACAACCTTCGTCGCATTTTTCGGAACATTCTGATTGATGACATCGACGTCCTACGTGAGTACTGCGCACGCCAGAGTAAAGACGAAGAGTCCGTTCGAATCGCAAAGACGTTGGAAGCAATCAGGTTCCTTCCCCCCAAAGCGACCTTTGAACACTTTCTCACCGAAACCAAAGCGATCTTCGCAAAGTTGAATTGGAATGATCGTTGGGCGGAAATCGATCGGTTCACTCAAAAATGGAGCGGTAAACTGTCAGCGGAATTTTCCCGCGCCATTTATCTGCGCTGGCTAAAAGAAATCACTAACTCGTTTATGGTTGCGCGGGCTCCGGAGGGCGACCACCGCTATAGCCGAATCAACTTGCTTTCCTATGATGAGGCTGAAGGGCACGAGTGGTCGCATCTGATCCTGGCCGGTCTCAACCAAGGCGAATGGCCGCAGAGCCAACGCGAATCCGGTTTTTTGCCAGACAAAGAAATCGCCGAGTTAAACGCGTATGCTAGTCGCAGGGGCAAACAAGGCGAAGGCCACTCCATATTGGAGAAAGGCAAAACGTATCTACTCAGCGCCCAGGACGAGCGACAAATCTCTCTTCGCCAATTCGCCGCCGCCCTTGAATCGGTCGAGCATAGCCTGGCCATCACCGCGAGCCTGATTCAAGAGTCGGCACCAGAGCGATTCTGGAACCCGAGTGAACTTTTCAGCCAAGCTTATTTTGCCGCGCACGGAAAGCCGCTCTCGCAGGAAACGATGACGCTCTTGCGGGAGCAGACGCGCGTCTGGATGAAGGACCAAGGATTTTTCGAATCTACCGTGTCGGCAAATTCCGAAGTCGTCCAGACTCGCACTGCTTACGATGCTCGGCGTAAGGCCGATGCGCCATTCGGGGAGTACGAATTCGCATTACGCGAACCGATCGGACGTCGGATCACGCTCCGCGCGACGGAATGGGACAAGGTCGTTAGAACGCCGGCCTTGATTTGGTTGAAAACGTATCTTGGCGTCGAGAATGAGGAGGCGGATTTAACCCAATGGAACACGGCGACCGGCACTTGGGTGCACGATTGGCTCGCTCAGATTGCTGGCACCGAGGAGGAAAACGCTTGGGTCGCGTTCCCGACAAGTAAGGAGATCGACCAGCGAATCGCTCAGGCGGCGCAAAAATTTCGCAAAACGATTGCTGACCTTTGTGCCGCCTCCGGCCGAACCGTCCCGGATTGGTGGGCGTCGGGTTGGAGCAACGCATTCGCGCTCGCCGACTGTCTCGCCAGCAAACTCGCTGAAGTCGAAGACTGGCCACAGATGGCAACAGAATGGACTTTGAAATCGCCGCAGGTCGTTTCGTTGAATGACGAAACTAAGCTTCGCCTCAGCGGCCGGATTGATCTCATCATCGCGCAAACAAAGCCGATCGATTCCCAGGTAGCCGGGGCCAATGTTTGGATTGTCGATTACAAAACCGGAAGCGTTAAGGGACTGACTGCTTTTGGAAAAACACCCGAGGCCCGATCCGCTAAATTGCGAATCAAACTTGTTCGAGGCGACGCTATCCAACTCGGCCTCTATGGTTTGGCTGCGCGCGAGCTCGGCGCCTCTGGAATTAATCTGAGCATTCTATCGCCGCGGACTGAACTCGACCGACCGCAAGTGGCGATCGCTGATCTAGCTGCGCATGTCGAATTTTGGAATGAGCTTTACCGAATGCAGGAACGCGGAATCTTCGGTCTGCGCGGGTTGATTCGAAACGACTACGGATTTAGCCCGGATTATCCGCTGGCAACGTTGCCGATCGACAAAGAGTTCCTGGACGAGAAATGGGTGCTGACGCATCCAGCCTTTGCCGATGACGAGGAGGACTGGTCATGAGCGAGCCCATTGATCAGCCCAGTCGTGAACAGTTCGTTTCGGAATTGGAGAAAAATTTCTCCGTCATTGCCGCCGCCGGCTCCGGAAAAACGCGCGTGATCACGGACCGGATCCTTCAAATCGCGAAAAGCGGACACGCGCGCGACTGGCTGCCTCAGCTGGTGGTTGTCGCCTTCACCAACCGCGCCGCCGACGAGATGCAGCAGCGCGCTCGCGCCCTGGTGTTGCAAGCCGGGGTCCCGCTCGAAGTCCTGGCTGCGTTCAATCGCGCCTTTTTCGGGACGATCCACAGTTTCTCTGTGCGGCTGCTGGAAAGCTACGGCCACTACCTGGGGTTGCCTCCTACATTCGAGGTCATCACCAACGATGACGAAATTTGGAGCGAATTTGTCCAGCAAAGGACCATAATAGGGCGCGCCCTCTCCGATGAAAATCGGCGCGCGCTTCTTCGGCACGTCCAGGTCCGCTCATTAATGGAGCTCGGTCGACGCGCGGATCTGGGCAGCGCCGAACCGCCTGCCGGGAAATGTCCCGACGCCAACTTCAGCGCCATCCACACATATCCCGCAAAGGGACCAACGCTCCAAACCGTTCCGCCGTACCAGAAGGAGTTAAAACGCGCCGAACGCACCTGGCGCGAAAGCGAAGGTTTTGTTCGCTGGCCGACTTGTTTGTCCAAAGCTCAGGATTTTGTTCGAATCAAACGCAACGCTTTCGCCCCGCTGCGACGATGGATCGACCAGGCGGCGCTTTGTGTTGCGACCGAGGTGCAGCACGACTATCGCGATTTTCGAATTGAGCGCGGGCTCCTGACCTACGACGACCAGATCATGCTGGGCCTTCAATTAATAAAACATCCTAAGATCGGCCGCGACATTCGGGAAAAATCTTTTCGCGTTATCCTGGATGAAGCACAGGACACCGATCCGCGACAGTTTTCTTTGCTGCTTGAATCGACCCGTCCGCCCGCCGCGACGGGCGATTGGCTGGAGAAGAAGTGCGATCATCCGCGCCCTGGCCATTTCTGCATGGTCGGCGATTTTCAGCAATCGATTTACCGTGACCGAGCGGACCTCACCCGCTACCGGCGAATTCATGACACGCTAGTGGAGACCGGCGCAGCCGAAGCGCTCAAGTTCTCAGTCACTTTCCGCCTCGACACCGCCCAGCTGGGCTTTGTGAATGAGACCTTTCGAGAGATTTTGAACGATCGCGATCGTCAGGTTGCCTTCGTTGAGCTCAATCCGCGCCCAGACGTTTTGCCCGGCCAGGTCGTGCGTCTGGACTTGCGACCCGGCAATCTCGAGCCGGATGCACGGGGAAAGATTTCCGATGCGCGCAAAGCCGCCGAAGAGGCGCGCCAGCTTGGGCGATGGCTCCGGAAGATCGGCCTCGAGAAACTACGTGCCGAGACCTGGCGCGACGTTGCTATCCTTTGTCCACGCAAAGAATGGCTTCAAACCCTGCGTCGCGGTCTGCGTTCAGCGGGAATTAATGTCCAAATTCAGTCGGAACGGGAATTGAAAGGCGATAGCCCGGCCTACGCCTGGCTGACCGCGCTCTTAATAATAATGGTGCAGCCCAGGAACGGTTACGAGATTGCCGGTCTGCTCCGCGAGCTTTTTGGAATCTCTGATCATGACTTGGCAATTTTCTCGCAGGGTTACGGCGACCGTTTCCAAATCGAGACCCTGTCGAGCGGCGCCGATGTCGTGTCCAGGAAATTAAGGCTCCTTGCCCAAATCAGGCTCTCAATTCTGTCGTTGCCACTGTTCGACGCGATCGGCGAAGTCGTCAGGCGGACACAATTGCGCGAGCGTCTCAACAGTCTGCCGCGGGAGGATTTCGAGAATCTGGACGGCGAGCTGGACGCTCTGCTCGCGCTTGCTGGCTCGTCCGAAACCGACGGCATGACCCTGACCGAGTTTGCCCGGCTGTTGCGAACCCATTTCGCTGACGCCCGCGAAATCCGTCCGTCGCGTCCAGACGCAATCCAATTGATTACATCGCAAAAAGCAAAAGGCTCGGAATGGCAGGCGGTGGTCGTCCCGTTTCTGACCAGAAAGATTTGGCCGGCAGCGCGGCCTTATCCACGTTGGATCAACAACCGCGAGACCGGAGAAACGATTGTTTTGCACGACCCTTCCGACATGACAGACGAGATCGATGAGATGCTCGAACGGGAGGAGCGCCAGGAGATGGAGCGCTTGCTTTACGTTGCCTTAACACGAGCAAAGCACACGCTCGTGCTTGCCTTCGATAAGGAATTGTTCGCCAAGAGCAGCGGTGAGATCCATTCGCACTCGCAAGCGAGGTGGCTGAAAGCGGACAAAGGCGATCTCAACGAAATCGCCTTCGCCAAGGTGGCGGCCGAACTGATTGTTTGCCCCCGTACGAGTTGTCACCACGAAGCGAAATCGCGGTTAAAGTTGGAACAGCTCGATTGGGCACTCCCCGCAATGAAGATCGATAAGACAGCCGCCATCCGGAACGCCTCGATCTTTGTCCGCAAACTGAATCCGAGCGGCTTGCCTCGCGCGGAAATCGCAGCTCTAGAAGAGCGATGGGCTCGGAGTGAATCGGTGCCGTTGCCGCACCCGGCAAGTCCGGCGCTGCGTTACGGCCTCTGGTGGCACGATTTTGCCCAGACGCTACGGTGGAACACAAGTCCTGATGCCTGGCAAAGACTTTTCGATGAGCAGCAAAGAATCTCGCCCGATCCGGCGCGATCCGCGCGCGAATGGAAGCTGCTCCTCGGGCACCTTGCCGGTCCGGAGGATTTTCGGCAGAGCTTCGCGGCCGACGAATCAATCACCCACATTGAAATGCCGTTCTTTTGGCGAGTGGATGAAAGCCGATGCCTGGAGGGGATTGTCGATCTTGCCTTGTTCGAGCGGACGTTATGTAAAGGGCTCATTATCGATTGGAAAACGGATCGCGTGCCGCCAGATAACGAGGAAACACTACGGGTACGATATCGACCGCAGCTCGCAGCGTATTGGAAGGCGATAGCCGAAATGACGAAAATGGAAATCGAAGCCGCGATTTACTCGACCGCGGCCGGGGCGCTTGTCCGCTACAACGCCGATGAGCTTGCTCACGAGTGGGATCACTTAAGAGCGCTGCCGCCCGCACAGGTTTTCACCGAACTCCCAGTCAATCAGAAGGAACCGAACGGGCAGTTGGAGTTCGCGGGGCTTTCCTAGCAGTCGCGCTCGCCGCGGATAAACTGTTCGACGCAACGATAAGCTTCGTCGTCGGTCATTTGCACCGGCGGATGTTTTGCAAAATAAGCGGAGGGTGAGTGCAGCACGCCACCGATTCCACGATCGAGCGCGAGCTTGCAGCAACGGATCGCATCGATGGCGATGCCGGCGGAATTTGGCGAATCCTCCACCGAGAGCTTGAGGTCAATTTCCATCGGCACGTCGCCGAAGAGGCGGCCCTCAACCCGGATAAAAGCAATCTTGTTATCGAGCTGCCAGGGCACGTAATCACTCGGCCCAATGTGGATATTCTCGTCCGACAGCCGTTCGCTGAGGACAGACTGGACCGCTTCGGTCTTCGACGTCTTTTTGGAGACAAGCCGGCTGCGGTTGAGCATGTTCAGAAAATCGGTATTACCACCGGTGTTAAGTTGATAGGTACGCTCGACCTTGACCCCGCGCTTACGGAAAAGGTCAACAAGCGTGCGGTGCAAGACGGTAGCGCCGAGTTGCGCCTTAATGTCATCGCCGACGACCGGCAAATTTTTGTCGGCAAAACGTTTTGCCCAAACCGGGTCGCTGGCAATGAACACCGGAATGTTGTTGACCAGGGCGATACCGGCTTCGAGTGCGCAACCGGCATAGAAGCGGGTGGCTTCCTCGGACCCAACCGGGAGATAATTGACCATAATCTCAGCGCACGAATCTTTCAGCTCAGCTATGATCTGTTCACGGGTAGATTCTTTTTCCAGCGGCAGAAATGTGCGCAGAGGGTCCTGATCGCGCATATGCGGCGCGTAACTGTCGAAAACGCAACCCATTTTCACGATCGCACCAGTGAGGTTGACTTTCTCACAAAATACTTTTGTGCAGTTAGGCGGCGCGAAGATAGCGCGGCTGACATCCAGGCCCACTTTGCGGCGGTCGATGTCAAAGGCCGCCACCACTTCGATATCGCCCGGCCGATAATGACCGATCTGGCGATGCATTAGTCCCACTCCAGAGCCATTGCTGGCCGAGCCGCGGTAAAAGTTTATTCCTTGAACCAGCGAACTGGCGCAGTTACCAACACCAACAATAGCGATTCTGATCTTTCTCATTCCAGAAGTTATGCAATCCTATTCGGAGTAGAGCAGTGCGGGCAAGAATGCACAAGTAATACTCCAACGAAAATTAATCGCGAATTTCAATTAAGATCGAGCCTCCGATTTGGCGCAGCTAACGAGCGTGGAAAGTGACGCAGCTGCGGCTACGATGCAAGCAATATCCTAGGAATTTTGTTGAAAAAATGCTTTTGGCAAGGAGATACCACGCATGCTGCTAGGGGGCCGGCTTGTCTTGCTTTTGCTGATTGGTCTAACGACTCAGATCAGATGTGAGATACCAACCTACACTGTCGAACAGGGTGTCGCGCGCGCGATCGAAAAAAACCCGGAGATCATCATGGCGCGAAAGCAAGTCGAAGCAGCCCGGGGCGGACTGATCGAAGCGCGCTCCGGTTACTTGCCATCTCTCGTCTCAGCTGGTTTCGCCGATAAACGGCAAGATCAAAACCAAAATGCGCTGCGCCAGGAGGATTACAGTGCCTCGGTGCGTGCGTTCGAGAACGTCTACACTGGTGGCGCGGTATCGAGCGGCGTCGCGATAGCGAAGCTTAAAATTGAGAAACAGAAGTACGAACTGGAAGAAACCATAAATCGCGTAACGATGGATGTGCGCGTCGCATTTTACGACCTCCTGCTGAACCGCGCGAAGGTACGCGTCCATCAAGATGCCGTTCATGCTCTCGAGGAGCAGTTAAAGACGCAGCAGGAGAGGCTGCACGCCGGTATCGCTGGAACATTAAATGTTCGTAGAGCCGAAGTTACACTGGCCAATGAACGGCCAGAGCTGTTCAATGCAAATACCCAGCTAAAGAATTCTTATCTGCGGCTTGGCGAACTTCTTGGAAACGGTGTCCACGAAGCGGATAGCGCCTTCGAAATCGCCGGCCAGTTGCAGTACCAGCGGGTCCACCCCGACATAAACCAATGCCTGGCGAGGGCGGATACTGATCGGGCAGAAATTAAGGCGCATCAAAAGGATATCGAGATCGAAGATCGACAGTACGTTCTGGACCGGAGCGAGCTCCTTCCCCACGTACAGGCTTTCTCAGGTTATGAACTTTACAACGAGCGCGATCCGGCAGCTGGCCCGGAATTTAACCATGGCTACATCTTCGGAGTGACTGGGACCTGGCATCTTTTTGATGGGTTTGCCGCCAAAGGGAAAATGCAGGCCACTCGCGCCAAACGTGAAGCAGCCGTCGAGGCGTTGGAAGCCGCGCGGCGCGCGGTCGCTTCCGAGGTGCGGCGCGCGTTCCTCGATTTGGAACAGGCGGACAAAGTTTTGGAAACCGAGACTAGAAGCGTGCAGACAGCGGACGAATCTCTCGAAATCGCAAAAACGAACCTCGCTGCCGGATTGGGGACACAACTCGACGTTTTGCAGGCTACTGCCGACGTCACCCGCACACGCACAACCCGCTTGGGTGCGATTTACCTGCACAACGCTGCCCTGGCTCGACTCGCGCGGGCTTGCGGCAGCTCTCTGGAAGCGCTCGATTTTGCAACGAATGCCAACAAACAGCGGAACGAGAAGCAGGCAATCGATCTGGCGGGTCCGCCTCCAAAACTGAGTGGCCGATGAAAACTCCTTTGGCATCAATCATCGCGTGTGCTCTGCCGATTTTGTCCAAGGCTGAACCGGCCACGCTGGAAGCCGTTTTAAATGCGACACTGGATAAAAACCCCGCCATCCAGCAAGCAAAAATAAACCTTGAAAAAGCAGCCGGCCAGCGGCTGGTATTCCGTTCCAAAGTTTGGCCAATCGTAACTGCCGAGGTGCCGGCCGGGATTCAGGGAGGGCATCGGGGTGGCCATAATACAAATCAACCGTTTGGCGTATTGCGGGGCGGAATCACACAACCGCTGTTTGACGCCGCCATCCCGGCGTCGCTCCGGCGCGGAGACGTGGAGCTTTTAATTGCCCAGCAGCAATTGAATGTCGCAGTGGTGGAGCAACTGCACTCTGCCCGGATGGCATTTTGTTCTGCGCTTTACAATCGCGATTTGTTATCACTGAGTGCGAAGCTACAGCGGCGCCTGGATGAGAATGTGGCCAGTCAAAAGGACCGTTATAAAAGCGGGCTTATCGACCGAGGCGCTTTCACCAGTGCTACGGTACAAGCTCGAGCACTTGATTCGCAGATCGAGAGCAGCCGCCGGGCATACACCGAGGCTCGCCTGCAATTAGCCGCGGCTATGGGACTGGCTCCCAGCTCGACTGAAAACCTGCCGGAACCTAAAGGGGAACTGCAATTTGCTCCAATCGTTATTGATGTTGATTCCGAAACAGAGGCGGCTGTGAAGCGCAGAACCGACCTGAAGCTCGCCCGTCTGCTGGTTCGGTCCGCCAACGAAGATCAGCGCATTATCGAAGCCCGCTATTATCCGAAAGTCTCGGGAAGTGTGAGCGCATTTTACATTCCGGTATCGGGAATTCACCGCGAAGGTTCCACCAGCCGAACGCAGGATTTTCTTTCCTCCGAAATTCAGGAAACTGCCACCTACACCTGGCAGGTACTCGACAACGGCAAAGTGGCCGGCGCGGCGATGACGAAACGCAAGACGCGCGAGATTAATGAAATTGCCTGTCAACAATTGGAGGCGAGCGTCGGCCGCGACCTGGTCCGAATTCGCAATGACCTGGGGGCAATCGAGGCGGGTTATAGATCGTTTGCCGCCGCAGTCGACGCCGCCGAACACGACCGAGCAGCGGTGCGGCAAAATCTGGGAGGCGGTCTCGCGTCTGAACTTGAGTATCGGTTGGCAGAAAGCGACTTTTTCAAAACGCAGAGTGGGTTGCTCGGGGCCGTCTATCAGCACAATATCGCCCGGGCTGAGTGGGACCGCGCGAGCGGACGGTATTTTCAATTTTCCGAAGACACCGGCCAAAACGTGCATTAGTTCCCGCAATTGAAATTGCCAGAACCCAAGATCTTGTGGCTAGGAAGCGGGCTGTTTGTGGTCGCTTGCTCCCTTATTTATTACTTGCTAATGCCGGTGGCAGAAGTGGCAACCGTGCGCCGGGGGACGGCGCTCTCCGCTGTTTACGGTAGCGTCCGGATCGAGTCTGCGTTTGTCGTCCCGGTGCGAGCACAAAACTCCGGATTTATTCGGCTGGCCGATGCGTTTTCGGCAGGCCGCGGTGCGATCGGGAAAAGTGTGACCAAGGGCCAGTTGCTCGCCACGATTGCTGACGAACGTACCGCACGCGACCTGAAGCAAGCGCAGGCGGACCTGCAGGCGGCGACTGAACGAGCCAAGCTCCCGTTGCCCTCGGAAGAGCCCCTGAAAGCGGCGGAAGATAACCTGGGCCGGCTCGAGCAGGTCGTAGCGTCCGGCAATGTGCCGGCCGTCGACTACGAGAAGGCAAGAAGCGACGTCAATCGGTTGAGGGGGGCACTCGAAAACGAACGCATCGAGAGCAAGCGTAATTTGAAGGCTCTCGATGAGACCCGCAAGAAGCTCGAAGCGCAGATGCGAAACTCAGAGATTCGCGCACCAATAGACGGACTTCTGACCGCGTTACAGACCATAGACGGGGAACTTGTGAAAGAAGGAAACCAGCTTTTCACGGTTTCGTCCCGTAAGAATTACGTGCGTGGTGAGGTCGACGAAGAAAATGTAGGCGCGGTGAAGGCCGGGATGAAAGCGAAGCTGCAGCTCTACGCCTATCAAATGCAAACTCTGGCAGCCCATGTCTCCTCAATCCAGCCAGCAGTCAATCCAGACACACAACGCTATACCGTCGTCCTGGAGCTGGAAAATCCACCAGACAATTTGATGGCCGGGATGACGGGCGAAATGAACATCATAACCGGCACGCACGAAAATGCTGTGCTTGCTCCAACCCGTGCGCTACTGGTCGATCAAGCTCTCATCGTGAAACATGGCGTGATCCAGCGCCGTACCGTGAAGGTGGGATTTCGCACTCTCGATTACGCGGAAGCATTGAGCGGATTGTCTGTCGGCGACCGCGTGGTGGTTTCGGATCAGGATCGGTTGCATTCCGGAGAAGCGGTGCGCCAGCGGCGAGTTGATCGTTCGAGCAAATGACTCCTCCGCTCTACATCGCCGTGCGTTTCGCAACGCACAAAAAGCGAGCGCTGCTCCTGAGCCTGGTTGGAGTTGTCTTCGGAGTAGCCGTTTTCATCTGCACCCAAGCGCAGACGCAGGGGTTTGCCCAATATTTTATCGATTCGACCATCGGCAGCAACGGTGCGGTGGTACTGCGCGAGCGCTTTCAACCGCGTTATCCGGCCCTGCTTGTTTCCTCCAAACCCGGCAGGGCCGCTCCGACGCGTCGATCCTATTCTGAAGGAATCGATAACGTGAACGACATCATGCGGATCAGCCGGCAATTTTCGAATGTTGTGGCCTGCTCGCCGGTTCTCCGCGGCGTGGTTAACGCTCGTTCCGGATTCGAGGTGACGACGGTGGATCTCTTCGGGATAGATCCGGTATCTCATTTGCGCGCGACAAATTTGGCGAACCAGTTGACTGACGGTGACTTCAACGATTTTCGGAGGAACGCGAACTCAATGGTTATTGGCAACAGACTGGCCGAGGTTTTCAACGTCGAGCCCGGAGACACGGTGCAGCTGCTGTCACCTGGAGGGGACTACTGGGGTTTTAATGTCGCGGCGATCGCGCGCAGCGGAGTGGGTTCGATTGATTCGAGCCGTGTCTACGTGCACGCTCGAATGGCGCAGAGACTCCTCAAAAAACCATACAGCGCTTCAATGATCATTTATAAACTGCGCGATCAGGACCGCGCCCGTGCCCTGGCAATCCAATTTCAGAACACGTTTCAACACGACGCCCTAAGCTGGCAGGAGCGCGAGGAAGCGAACCTACAAATCTTCTCCACGCTTCGAATCTCTGCCGCGGTCACCGTTTCGCTTGTCATCTTGCTGGCAGGCTTTGGGATTTTTAATGTCTTGACCATGTCAGTCCTGTCGAAGGTCAGAGAAATCGCAATTCTGCGTTCAATGGGTTACCGGAGGATTGACATCAGCGCCATTTTTCTGTGGCAAGGCGCGCTTATCGCGACTGTCGGGTCGCTCATGGGATGCGCGTTCGGGGCGTTGATGACATGGGGGGTGTCCAAAATTCCTGTGCAGATTCGCGGATTACTCCACACCAATCATCTTTTGGTAATTTGGGATTGGCGACATTATCTGTGGGCCACCCTGCTTGCAGTCATTGCCATCCTCATTGCCAGCTATGTGCCGGCGCGGCGGGCGGCTCAACTTCCCCCGGTTGACACTCTGCGCGGTTCGAGTCTTTGAGCCCATGAAAGGCGATCTCTCTCTCAGTTGCCGGGACATTGAACGTTATCTTGGCGAAGATGAATCGCGCGTGCATGCCTTACGCGGTGTCTCTCTCGATCTCAAGCTCGGCAGCATCCACGCCGTGATCGGCCCATCCGGTTGCGGAAAAAGCACTCTGCTTTACATCCTTGGCCTGCTTGATGAACCTGACGCCGGGACAATTACGATCGGGTCGGAACCGATCGCGCATTTGGGTGATGAAGAATTGGCACGTCGGCGAAACGAGCTGATCGGTTTCATCTTTCAGTTCCATTTCCTGATTGAACGTTTCAGCGCCATCGAAAATGTTATTAACCCGGTTCGCCCGCCCCGCCCACCCACTTAACGGGAAAATCCGTATCACGCCGCCACCCTTTCCCC
>JACXTT010001480.1_pt1 | contig 39031 bp, 37 predicted proteins | sample 9270951 | NCBI WGS metagenome assembly JACXTT01 (sample SAMN15532306, study PRJNA645909) | rock metagenome | isolation source: weathered quartz diorite | place: Puerto Rico | collected 2017-06-21
CACAGAGGGAAGAGGCACAGAGGGCGCAGAGGAAGTAAGGCCGCAATCGGAACAAGAATCGGAATTGCAAGTAGAACGAGGTTGAGATGAGTTACGAATGTTGCGAAGGAATCCGCAATTTAAAATTCTCGCGGCGGTATTTCTTGAAGCAAGGCGGCGTGGCGCTGGTCGGATTGAGCGCGATGCCTGCGTTTTTGCAACGCGCGGCAGCGGCAACACCGAGTGGCGGTAAAAAACAATTGGTTGTGCTGTTTCAGCGCGGTGCCGCGGACGGTTTGAATATTGTCGTGCCGTTCGGCGAGCCGAATTATTACCGGATGCGGCCGACGATTGCGATTCCGCAGCCGCGCGGCGGTTCGCGGGGTTCGGGGTTTGCACTTGCAAACCCCGAGTTGAACAGCGATGCGGCGGTGGACCTTGATGGATTTTTTGGATTGCATCCGAGCCTCGCTCCGCTTCAGCCGCTCTTTCAGAAAAACCAAGTGGCGATTGTGCATGCAGCGGGATCACCCGATCCGACGCGTTCGCACTTTGACGCGCAGGACTTCATGGAGTCCGGCACGCCGGGTTTGAAAGCGACGGAAGACGGCTGGCTGAATCGCGCGATCGAAACCGTGGTGGAAGAAAACGCCTCGCCGTTTCGGGCCGTAGCAATGGGGCCGAATTTGCCGCGAATGTTGCGCGGCAGGGCGCCGGCGATTGCGCTGCCGGACGTGAAGCAGTTCAAAGTGATGGCGCAGCCGGGCGCGGGACAAATCGCAGAAGGTGGATTTGAAGCGATGTACGCGCAAACGGTTGACCAGGCGCTACGCGGCACAGGCACGGAAACGTTTGAAGCGATTGACATGTTACGCAAAGCCGATCCCTCAAAATATCAGCCGGAAAATGGCGCGGATTATCCGAAGAGCCGGCTGGGACAAAGTTTGCAGCAAGTTGGGCAACTGATTAAAGCAAACATCGGCGTGGAAGTTTTGTTTGTGGACTGCGGCGGCTGGGACAATCACGTGAATGAAGGCGGCGTGCAAGGGCAGCTCTCGAATTTGCTGAAAGATTTGGGACAAGGACTTGCGGCGTTTCATCGCGACATGGGCGACCGCATGGAAAACATCGTGTTTGTAACGATGAGCGAATTCGGGCGCACCGCGAAAGAAAACGGGAATCGCGGTACGGATCATGGCCATGCGAATTGCATGTTCGTGATGGGCGGCGACGTGAAGGGCGGGCGCGTGTACGGAAAATGGCCGGGGCTGGCGGAGCATCAGTTGAACGAAGGGCGCGATCTGGCGCTGACAACCGATTTTCGTTCTGTGCTCGGTGAAATCCTAACAAAGCATGTCCAGGTACCCGACTTAGCGCCAGTGTTTCCCGGCTTCGACAACAACCTGCGCAAATTCCCTGGGCTCATCAAGACTTAGTCCGCATCTTTCTGTGGATTCTGAGCTCTTCTCTGTGAACTCTGTGTCCTCTTCACTCTGCGTTCTTTGTGTTAAATTCTTTTGCCCATGAACGACAATGACATAACCCACGAAATCATCGGTGCGGCAATTGAAGTTCATCGCCTGCTCGGACCTGGCTTGCTGGAATCTGCTTATGAAGAATGTCTATCTCGAGAATTAGAATTGCGGAACTTGAAAGTGGAAAAACAGAAACCTGTACCGGTGGTCTACAAAGACGTGAAACTTGAGTGCGGATATCGAATCGATCTGTTGGTTGAATCACGGATCGTAGTCGAACTCAAGTCCATCGAAGCGTTCGCCCCCATCCACGAGGCCATCATGCTGACTTACATACGCCTCTCTGGATGTCGCCTTGGCCTTCTCATTAATTTCAACGTGACGGTGCTGAGAGATGGGATCAAGCGATACATCATTTAAAGCAAAGCCAACGGAAGAAGAAATCTAACACAGAGAGCACAGAGGGAAGAGAGCACAGGGTTCACAGAGAAGAACGGAAAGTGCTTTAGCGGCTGCCCAAGGATTGAATCACGCTGCACAGCTCCACGACTTCGATATGAGGAGGGCAGTCGGGCCAGTTGTGGCGCCAGCAGACGATGACGTCGCAGCCGTCCGTAGGATGGCCGTGGTCGCGGAAATTGCGGCTTTCAAATTCAAATTCGATGAGGACGCGCTGCCAGCGGTTTGGGCCGATCTGGCGTTTCGCTTCGCAATCGGGGAAGCCGTTTTGAACGGCTTCGATCGTGTAGCCCAGTTCTTTCGCCAGCATGCCGAAGAGCAGCACGACGCCTTGTTCGTTCACAGGTTCGTGGCGCAGACTGCAGAAATTGATCGGGTTGCCGTAAGTGATGCGCTCTTTTAGAGGGGCCTTTTGAGGAAAGCCCGAGACTTGCGGAGGGAAGCGTGCACTTTGGCGTCGCGTGGGCTTTGCAAGGCTAGATGCAGCAGAAATGAAGGCGACAACATCGGCCCATTCCGGCTTTTTTTTTGCGAAATCAGCAAATGCTTGCGGAATCCGAGACCAGCGGCCGAAGCGCCGTTCGAGTGTGCGGAGATCGAATTTTCCTTCGCGCCGATAGGCACGGCGGGAGGGCAGTGCTCGGATTTTCCTGGCGACTTCGCCCCAATCGTTGAGGAGTTCGCTATTTTTGACAGGAGATTTGAGGATGCGGGGCTGGAGGCCGGCGGCCCGGACGGCATCATGCCAAGAAGGAAAGAAACGAGTGATGTAATACTCTGAGATTCCGGTACAGGAGATGAATTCAGAGCGGGTCGGTAGTCGGGCGAGCTTGGCGGCGAGGACAGGGATGGCGTCCAGGATGCGCTGCATGCTCGACATTAGGTGAGACTTTCGACGGGTTGGAGGCGGACAGAGCAGGGAAAGAAGAGAGAAAAGCGCTGCGCGATCGTCGCGTTGCCCTGCGATAGCCCGCTAAAACGAAAAAGCGGGAGAAATCTCCCGCGGTCAGCAACTGCACGTTGCCTTGTCTATAAGATTACCATACGGCCTATTTTGTCAATTTGAGGTTGGATTGGGATGCTCTTCATGCCAGTGGAACCAGGGCGCCATCTCTTGTTTTTCGAGAAAATGCTCAAGAGCGCGGAGAGCTTCGGACGTGGTGATATCCCACTCGGCCGGATATTCATCGCGCTGGCCGTTCGAGAGAAGGTACTCGATTACGGCGTTTTCGGGCCCGGCGTAATTCGGATTGCGCGTGGAAAAACCGGCGTCTCCTTCCGCGCGAAGGAACATCAACCAAGCGGAGTTGCCGTTCACGAGAGCGCAAATCGCCGGCCAGCCGGAATCCGCGTAGAGCCACACTTCGCAGAATTGTGTATCGGAAATCCTTGGCAGGTGGTAGCGGAGGCCGCCGATGCTCGCGACTTCGTACGATTCTCCATTGAGATTCAGTTCCATTTTGTTGCGGCGTTAGCGACAACAGTACAACGGACGGAGTGTTCCGGCACAGGTTTTCTAGGTCAAAAGCGCCGATCTGAAGATCGGCCACTACGCTACGGACGAAGAGGGCCGTCTCAGAAGTTGGCCCCTACTAGAAAAAACAGGGTCCCCGACTAGTTGGGGAACCGTGGTACACAAAGAAACAAAAACAGCGTCCCGGTTTCACCGGGGCGCTGTTTTTGTTGGGGCCTGATCATGGGGACAAAAAGAACGGCAGCCGGAAGGCTGCCGTTCTTTTGTTGCGACGTGCGGTGTGAGCAACGCGAAGGCTAGTGCTTGGCTTCGGAGCCGATGCGCATGCCGTAGAAGGAGCGATAGACAAACGTAAGGGAGACGACAAGGAATGCAGCTGCCAGGATGTGAGCCAGCGTGCTGCCCTGCGAGGTGGTCAGCTGCACGGCGAACTCAACGGCGAGCAGGCCGAAGAGCGTGGTGAACTTGATGACCGGGTTGAGAGCGACCGAGGACGTGTCCTTGAAAGGATCTCCGACGGTGTCGCCGACGACAGTGGCGTCGTGAAGCGGCGTGCCTTTTTGCTTCAATTCAACTTCGACGATTTTCTTGGCGTTGTCCCAGGCGCCGCCGGCGTTTGCCATGAAAATGGCCTGGTATAAGCCGAAGACGGCGATGGAGATGAGGTAGCCGATGAAGAAGAACGGCTCAACGAACGCGAAGGCGAGGGTCGCGAAAAAGACGGCGATGAAGATGTTAATCATGCCTTTTTGCGCGTAGAGAGTGCAGATCTCGACGACCTTCTTGCTGTCAGTGACGGAGGCTTTTTCCACACCTTCGAGTTTGATGTTGGCTTTGATGAATTCGACCGCGCGATAGGCGCCCGTGGTTACGGCCTGCGTGGATGCCCCCGTAAACCAATAGATCATCGCGCCGCCGGTGACGAGGCCGAGCACGAACGGGGCGTGGAGCAGCGAAAGCATCTGCACTTTTTCGGCGTTTGCCAGGCCGTCGGTGAGCGCCATGATGATGGAGAAAATCATGGTGGTTGCGCCGACGACGGCGGTGCCGATGAGCACGGGCTTTGCGGTGGCTTTGAAGGTGTTGCCCGCGCCGTCATTGGCTTCAAGCATCTCCTTGGCGCGATGGAAATTGGCGTCAATGTTGAAGTCCTTCTTGAGTTCCTGTGCGATGCCGGGAACTTTTTCGATGAGCGAGAGTTCGTAAACAGATTGGGCGTTGTCGGTGACGGGACCGTAGGAATCGACGGCGATAGTGACCGGACCCATGCCGAGAAATCCAAAAGCCACGAGACCAAAAGCAAATACCGCCGGGGCGACCATCAGATGGGCCAATCCCATATTGGTGATGAGGTAGCCGATGGCCATCAGGGAAACCATGGCGATGCCGAGGTAGTAGGCGGAGAAATTGCCGGCAACGAACCCGGAAAGAATGCCGAGCGAAGCGCCGCCCTGTTCCGCGGAAGTGACGACTTCCTTGGTGTGGCGCGATTCGGTGGAGGTGAAGACTTTCACGAGTTCGGGGATGATGGCGCCCGCGAGCGTGCCGCACGAGATGATCGTGGCGAGCTTCCACCACTGGCTCAGATCACCGCCGAGTGCCGGGACAATCAGCCAAGAGATTAAGTACGTCAGTGCGATCGAAACAATGGAGGTAATCCATACGAGCGACGTGAGAGGAGCTTCGTAATTCATCTTGTCCACGTTGCCGTATCTTGCTTTGGCGATGACGCCGTTGATGAAATAGGCGGCAGCGCTGGCGATGAGCATGACGATGCGCATCACGAAGATCCAAACGAGCAATTGAACCTGCAGGGTGGGATCTTTCACAGCGAGCAAGATGAAGGTAATGAGCGCGACGCCAGTTACACCATACGTTTCAAAGCCGTCCGCGCTGGGGCCGACGGAGTCGCCAGCGTTGTCGCCGGTGCAATCCGCGATAACGCCCGGGTTGCGCGCGTCGTCTTCTTTAATCTTGAAGACGATCTTCATGAGATCTGAGCCGATGTCGGCGATTTTCGTGAAGATGCCGCCGGCGATACGCAACGCAGCGGCGCCAAGCGATTCACCGATGGCGAAACCGATGAAGCAGGGGCCGGCATAGTCGCCTGGGATGAAGAGCAAAATGAAGAGCATCATCAGCAACTCGACGCTGATAAGCATCATGCCGATGCTCATGCCCGCCTCGAGCGGAGTGTGGTAAATCGGATACGGTTTGCCGCGGAGGCTGGCGAAAGCGGTGCGCGAGTTGGCGAAGGTGTTTACGCGGATGCCGAACCACGCAACACCGTAGCTGCCGCCGATGCCGATCAAGCTGAAGAGCAGAATGATGGGCAGAGTCAGCGCGACAGATTTTCCCGGCACGGGCGAGAGCCAGCCAAAGTAGAGAACAATGACTACAGCGATGAAAACCCAGAGCACCAACAGAAACTTGCCTTGCGTGATGAGGTACGTCTTGCAGGTCTCGTAGATGAGCTCGGAAATTTCGCGCATCGTGCGATGCACAGGCAAGTTCTTCAGGCGGCGATAAATGACGAGGCCGAAGAGCAAGCCGAAGAAGCAGATCAGCAGGCCAAAGAGCAAGAGCTTGTGGCCGTTCACACCAAGAAAGTAAACTTTCGAAAGATCGGGCAGCTTCAAGTTTGCTTCGCCGCCCGCTTCGTGGGACTCCGCCATCGCTGCGCTCACGCCCACGAACAAGAGTCCTGCCGCCGCAACCATTTTGCGCAGGGAACCACAACCTAGTGACCAGGCATTGCTTAGCCAGGTTTGCATCTACGATCCTCCGTTCGAATCTTCTTGATGGCGGGTCAGTTTGGATTTCTGACTCATTGTGTCACGAACCAAGAAATCCAAACTGACCCGCGCCGGGCACACTGGAGCCGCAAGGCCGCACGCGTGCCTGCACACTTGTTACCGGCTCTTGAAACTTCGCCATTTTTCCTGCGGCGCGGGAAGCCCTGCCGGTTGATGCGCGGCTCCCTGTTTGTGACGGGACTCGAATAGTTTTGCAGCGTTCCCGGGACCCCTTCCCGGAACCCTGATTCCGCTCGGCTGGACAGCCTCTATAAGCCAAACCGGGGCCGTAACAAAACGCAAATTTATAACATTTCGAAAGGGATTTTTCAAACGAGGAGAAACCATTCGAAGGCTGTGTTGGATGCGAACCTCTGGTAACATGCAGTGCAGTCTGGATTTAGGAAAATCATTACATTTCCGGGGGCCCATGAGTACCGAACCGCTTGCCGCAACGGCTGTTGACGAGGCTGCCGCACCGGAACCGCGCTACGACTGGATTAGAACGGAGGTTGAGGCGATTTACCGGATGCCGGTGCCGGAGCTTGTGTTTCGAGCGCAGACGGTGCACCGGCAGTTTCACGCGCCGGATCGCGTCCAGACTTGCCAGTTGCTCTCCATAAAGACAGGTGGATGCCCAGAGGACTGCGCGTATTGCCCGCAAAGCGCGCACTACGACGCGGGCGTGGAACGGCAGGGATTGCTGGATCCGGAGCACGTGGTGAGCGTGGCGCGGGAGGCGGCAGGGCGAGGCGTGACGCGATTTTGTATGGGAGCGGCCTGGCGGCAGGCGCCCGAGGGCAGAGAGTTCGAGAAAGTTCTGGAGATGGTGCGCGGAGTTTCGGCGCTGGGAATGGAAGTTTGTTGCACGCTAGGAATGTTGAAGGAAGAGCAGGCAGTGCAACTGAAAGAAGCGGGGTTGACGGCGTACAACCATAATTTGGATACCTCGCCGGAATTTTACGGGGCAATCATCACGACGCGGGTGTATGAGGACCGATTGAAAACGCTGGCGGCGGTGCGGCGGGCGGGAATTACTGTGTGCTGCGGCGGAATTTTAGGAATGGGCGAACGCGAGGCGGACCGGATTGGATTGTTGCAACAGCTTGCGTCGTTGCGGCCGCACCCCGACAGCGTGCCGATTAATATGCTGGTGCGGGTGGAGGGAACGCCACTCGCGAAGATGCCTGCATTGGATCCCATGGAAATGGTGCGCGCGATTGCGACGGCGCGGATTTTGATGCCGGCTTCGCGGGTGCGGCTGGCGGCGGGGCGCAAACAATTGTCGGCGGAAGCGGTCACGCTGTGTTTTCTTGCGGGGGCGAATTCGATTTTTGTCGGGGAGAAATTGTTGACGACTCCGAATCCCGGGCCGGATGAAGATCAGGAGCTGCTGGAGAAACTGGGGATGCAGCCTGTGGAGCCGCATGCCGTCTGAGTTCCAAAATTCAATCCTGAGCGATTTGGAGGACGAACTTTGCCGGCTCGAAGCGAAGAGCCAGCGCAGAAGTTTGCGGCGCGTTGAGGGAGTGAATTTTTGTTCGAATGATTATTTAGGGCTTTCGCAGAATGCGGCTTTGCGCGAAGAAATTGTTGAAGCCGTGCGGCGCGCGGAACGCGTTGGCGGGACGGGATCGCGGCTGCTGTCGGGACATTTTGCAGAGTGGGAAGAGTTAGAAAATGAGTTTGCGGAATTTGCCAGGACGGAAGCAGCCTTGTACTTCGGAAGCGGGTATGCAGCAAATCTGGGGCTGATTACTTCTCTGGTTGCCAAAGAAGATTTAGTTTTTTCCGATGAGCTGAATCACGCGAGCATTATTGATGGGATTCGGCTGTCTGGCGCGCGGAAAGTGATTTATCCGCACGCGGATTTGAATGTGCTGGAAGCGGCATTGCGCGCGCATGTGACGGACCGCGGCCGGAAAATTGTGGTGACGGAGTCCGTGTTCAGCATGGATGGCAATATTGCAGATGTCGGCTCGATCGTTGAGCTTGCGGAGCGGTTTGGTGCGAGTGTGATCGTGGATGAAGCGCATGCGACGGCAGTACAAGGGCCGGGCGGACGGGGAATTGTGGCGGCGAGCGGAAATACTGATAATGTTTTGGCGGTTTTGCACACTTGCGGAAAGGCGCTGGCGAGCGCGGGTGCGTTTGTGTGCGGGAGCGGGGTGTTGAAGGAACATCTGATCAATCACGCGCGGACATTCATATTTTCCACGGCGATGCCGCCGTACATGGCTGGGCAGATTCGCGCGACCCTGCAATTGGCGTACGGAATGAACTCTCAACGCGAAAAACTGCTCGCAACAGCAAAACAATTTTCAAGCGCGTTGGGAAATGAAGGTTGTGATACTTGCGGAACAGAATCGCAAATTGTTCCTGCGATTATCGGTTCGAACGAGGATGCATTAGGTGCCGCAGAGTTTTTGCAAAGGGAAGGATTCGCGGTGCGAGCGATTCGGCCGCCAACAGTGGCTGAAGGGAAAGCGCGATTGCGTTTTTCGCTGACGAGTTTGATTGAGCAGAGCGAACTGCATCGTTTGCAAACGTCATTAAATGAATGGCGGGCGCGCAAGGAAATTCACGTGACCGCGGGGCGTGCATGAGGCATCACTTTTTCATTACTGGCACGGACACGGGAGTAGGCAAGACAGTGCTGTCCGCGCTTTTGTGCGCGGCTTTGGACGCGGTTTACTGGAAGCCGATTCAGACGGGGACACTCGAAGGTTCAGACCGAATGACGGTGATGAGGCTGGCGGGCATTGGTTCGGACCGGACGATTGATGAAGTATATAAATTTGTTCCACCGGTCGCGCCGGACCTTGCTGCACGCTGGGCCGGCGTGGAGATTGACCTTGCTAAAATCGCGCTGCCCCCGCATTTGACGAACGATTGGCTTGTTGTGGAAGGCGCGGGCGGAGTGCTAGTCCCGATTAATCAAAAGCAATTTATTTTGGACATGGCGGTGAAGTTGAAATTGCCGGTGATTCTGGCGGCGCGGAGCAGTTTGGGAACGATTAATCACACGCTGCTGACGCTTGCGGCGCTGCATGCGGCGGAATTGCCTGTACATGGCGTGGTTTTGATCGGCGATCAAAATCGGGAAAACCGTGAAACGATTGAGAGATTTGGGCACGTGCGAGTGATTGGAGAATTGCCGCGCTTACCGAATTTGCATCGCACGGCACTGATTCAGGTGTTTATGAATCACTTTGATCGAGCGGCGTTCGCACAATAGGCTTTGTCCGAACGAATGAGAGCCGCGAGCCTAAGACCAATTCCTCGGGGGCTGAAGCCCCATTCCTTGTGGCTCCCAATGCCGGAGCCCTTCGAGGCTCAGGGTAAACTAAAGCTCCGACCCCCAAACTACCGCCCGGGACGCAAGTTATAGAATGAGTTCTCTGGTGAAATCCACAGAATCCCCACTGGGCATTTGGCATCCGTTTACAAATTCTGTCCTCGATCCTGCACCGATTCTTGTCGAGCGGGCGGAAGGCGTGTGGCTCCATACAAAAGACGGCAGAAAGATTATTGATGCAATTTCGTCGTGGTGGGTGAATCTGCACGGGCATGCGAATCCGAGAATTGCGGGGGCGATTGCAGAGCAGGCTCGCAAGATGGAGCACGTTATTTTTGCGGGATTCACGCATGAACCGGCGGAGAGGCTGGCGGCGGGATTGCGCAAATGGGTCGCGCCCCTTGGCCGCGCTCGCGGTAAACCGGAGTTGACGCAGCTTTTCTTTTCGGACGACGGGTCAACGGCGGTGGAAGTGGCGCTGAAGATGGCGGTGCAGCATTTCAGCAATCAAGGAAGGCCGGGAAAGAAAGAAATTGTGGCGCTGGAGCACGGGTATCATGGCGATACGGCAGGGGCGATGTCGGTGAGCGACGATTCGCCGTTTACGGAGCCGTTTCGCTCGATGCGGTATCCGGTGCATCGCGTACCGTCTCCGTATTTGTACCGAAGGCCAGCGGGGACGACCGAAGAGGAATTTCTGGAACATTGCGTTCGGACGCTTGGGAATTTGCTCGAAGAGAAATCGGATTCGGTCGCCTGCATGATTCTTGAGCCGCTTGTGCAGGCGGCGGGCGGAATGATTATTTACGCGCCCGAATATCTGCGAAAAGTGCGAGAACTTTGTACCAAGCACGACATTCTCCTGATTGCGGACGAGGTGCTGACGGGCTTTGGCCGCACGGGAAAAATGTTTGCGTGCGATCTGGCCGCGGTGGTGCCAGACCTGATGTGCCTTTCGAAGGGAGTTACGGGCGGTTTTCTGCCGATGGGCGTTACCCTTTGTACCGATCGCGTTGAGTCGGCATTTCGCAGTGAAAACCGGACGCACACCTTCTATCACGGTCATTCCTACACAGGGAACGCGTTGGCGTGCGCGGCGGCGAACGCCAGTTTGCAGATATTTGAGGATGAACCTGTTTTTGATCGCATTAGGGCAATTGCGAAAATCAATGGCGAACGATTGGAACAGTTTGGGAATTTCGCAGTCGTTGGCGAAACGCGCCAGCTTGGCACAATTGGCGCGATCGAGCTGCGAGCCGATGATGCCGGGTACCTATCCGCGATGCGGCCCAAGCTCTATCAATTTTTTCTGGAGCGCGGCGTGCTCTTACGGCCGCTGGGAAACGTCGTTTACGTGCTGCCGCCTTACGTAATTTCGCCGGATGAATTGCACCGCGTTTACGATGTAATTGCGGAGGCAATTCAGACGCTTTTCTGAATTTACCAAGCTCTTGCTAGACTCGAAGAACGTAATGTTACGGAGGAATCGCGTTTGTTTTCCTGGCTGAACAGCTTGAAGGGCAAAGTAGGCGCTTTTGCAGCTGCGCTGGGAGCGCCGGGACTCTTTCTGATTTCGTTTCTCGATTCGTCGTTTGTCCCGTTTCCGATCATAAATGACGGATTGCTCATCGAGTTTTCCATCAAGCAGCCGTCACGCATGCCCGTATACGTGCTTATGGCCATCGTCGGTTCGGTGCTGGGCTGCGTTGTTCTCTATTTCGTTGCCCGGAAGGGTGGCGAAGCAGTCTTTCACCGCAAAGCGGGCAAGCATGCCGGACGAATTCAGCACTGGGTCGAGAACAACGGCTTTGGCGGAATGCTTCTGGCGGCCCTTTTGCCTCCTCCCACACCGTTCAAGTTCTTCGTGCTGGCCGCTGGAGTCTTTGAAGTACCGCTTTTGACTTTTGCCGCTGCGATCACGTTAGCAAGAATTATTAGATATTCCCTGATGGGCTACTTGGCAGTGCGTTATGGAAATGAGGCCAGACCATTCATGCAGAGACACTGGCTGGCGATTGGCGTTGGATTTATTTTGTTTGCTGGAATCAGCTATGCCGCTTCGCGTCTCATTCTGCGGCATCGCCATCAGAAACATCCGACAGAGAATTAGCCGAACTCGGTCTTAGTGTTTGCGCTGCTCCTGCCATTCGAGGTGCGCGGATGTTGGCTGACCGGCTGCGCTCAGATTAATTTCTGCTTCCACGGCTCGGGAAGCCTGCGCCAGGGCGTCATATTTCAAGTCTCGCAGTTCGACGGAAAAGCCTTCCGTCTCCTTCTGGACAGTTGCTTTGGGAAAGCGCGCAATTGCCAGGAATTGCCGTGCGGCGTCTGTTTTTTGTGCGGCGTCCAGAATTGCGGACGGTTCCGGCTTGTGAATGTGAACCGCATTCTCCGGGTCAAAGCTCGCCATAGGGCCTGTCGGGACGCGCACCAGATGCAGCGCTGATTCTGTTTCTACAAGGCCGTGCCAGGTAAAGGGCGATATGGAATCTGGAAATGCCGCGCCGCGGCGCGCAGATTCTCCTGCATAAGAGCGCTGCATTATCATCAGTGCCGCGTTTGCATGCAGGGTTCCGCGCAGAATGAAATAAGCAGCAACTAACGCGAGCGCGATGATTGCGCCCGCTTGCCCGCGCGGCTTTCTGGATTTCGCGCCGATTTCGTCGCTCACCAGGCGGAACAATTCCGGGAGAAGAATTCCCGCCGCGAGAAAAACCAAAATCCAAAGGTCAAAGTTCGGTGCCCAATCGAGCGCAACAGGCATGGAAGAGAACGGCCAAAACAACTTAACGCCCGTTGAGAGGAGCGCGTCCATTCCGACGTGCAAGAGCGCGGCACAGACCGGAGCGATCCACCAGAGGGCGCCGGTTAAAAGGAGGCCGCGGCTTCTTGCGTAGGCGCGCATCGCGAGAATCGCGACGAAAGCAACTATGACTGCTCCCGCGACGGAATGGAGCGGGCCAAGGTTCCATTTCAGAAATGCAGAAGGGCCGAACAAGGAGCTGAGCCAATCCAAATCGCTGAGAGTTCCCGCGAAGAGCATCGAAATAAGGACCGGGCGCTCAGCTTTTGGAAAGAAAGCGCGCTTGAGAGCGAAGGAAGTGAGTCCGTGTGTGAGGGGGTCCACCGTTTTGCCTGTTCAGGGTTTCTTTAACTATATTTCATTGGTGGGCAGAGGCAAAAAATTCTTGAAGTTGTAGTATTCGGGGAACCGAGCAAATCTTCTTCAGGGGCTAAAGCCACGAGTGATTGTCGGGCGCTTACCTGGCGGCTAAAGCCGCCACCTCCTAAAGGCAAAGCGGCAGCAGGGCTGCCGCACTCCAAATGGCCTGTCTAAGAGATGTCTTCAGATTCTTCCGGCACCAACAACTTCAGGGCGCGCGGGACGATTCTAAATTCGACGGGCAGGCGAGAAAGAGGCTCGCCATCCACTTGCGCGTAAACCGGTTCGCCGTTGAGAGGCTCGCAAATGAGAGTGTCGGCTTTCATAAAGTGGACGCCTTCGGCGTTGCGGAGATTGCCAAACCAGAGGGTGGGGAGATAGCTTAGATAGCGAAGGCCGCTTTGCGTGGTGAGCACGGCGAGTTCGAATTGATCCTCGTAGAGGTCGGCTTCGGTGGTGATTTTGAAGGGGCCACCGTAGTGCTTTGTGCGGCCGACGATGACGAGCGAGCCGTCGATGGTCTGCTCTTTTGTGGCCACACGGAACATCGGGAATTTATATTGCAGAACCTCCATCGCGCCCTGCCACCAGTAAGCGAAAATTCCCATTTTTGCTTTGAGCTCGAGATCCACGGCGTAAGTGATGCGCCCGTCGGGGCCAGCGCCGGCCACACTTAGAAAGTAACGGCTCTTGTCCGGCTGCTCCAGAGGCGTCGCAAGTCCCAAGGCAATTTCACGGACCGATCCGCGCACAAGACGGTCTGCGGCTCGCGGAATATCCCAAGGCAGCGTTAGTTCCTTTGCCAGAATATTTGCCGTCCCGCCGGGCAAGAGCGCTAGTGGAACGCGATGTTCGTTTTGCTGGCGTGCGAGACCGTTCACGACTTCGTTGAGTGTGCCATCCCCGCCGCATGCGATAACGAGCTGGCGGCCTTCCTTGCCGGCGCGCAAGGCAATTTCCGTCGCGTCCCCCGGACCCGTCGTTTCGGCGATATCGGCTTCAATTCCGCCTTTCGCTAGGATCCTGCGCGCATCGTCCAACTCCTTGCGCCGGGTATCTCCACCGCCGCCCGCGTTGGGGTTGTGAATTAAGAGCGCGTTTCGCAATTCGAGTGAAGTTCTTTGCATGGGCCCTATTTCCCGTTCGCTTCTGACCATTCGAATCGAATCTTCATTCTATATAATATGGGGCGAATTCATGCAGTGCTTTAGCAATTGGTGGCGAGTCGGTTTGAGTTTTTGACTTATTGTGTCACGAACTAAAAAACTCAAACCGACTCGCCAGCCACAGAGGATTTCATGGCCAAGGCTGCCCCTGCCACCATCAAACGCGAAGCAGAAGATCTCCGCGAGAAACTTCGCTATCACGAATTTCGCTATCACGTCCTCGACGATCCCGAAATTTCCGACGCGGCATACGACAAGTTTCTGGTTCGTTTGAAAGAACTCGAAGTTGCGTACCCCGACATCGTCACGCCGGATTCGCCGACGGCGCGGGTGGGAGCGCAGCCGCGCGATGGTTTTCAGACCGTGCGTCATGCGCGGCCGATGCTCAGTTTGGACAATGCGTTTTCGTTCGATGCGCTGCGCGATTTTGACCGGCGGGTGCGCGAAGGCAGCGGGCGCGAAGAGATTGAATACATCGCGGAGCACAAGTTCGATGGGCTTAGCATTTCGCTGCTTTATGAGGATGGAGTGCTGGTTCGTGGAGTTACGCGCGGGGACGGGACGACGGGCGAAGACGTTACGCCGAACATCAAGACGATTCGGTCGATTCCGCTGCGAATGGAAGAAAGCGCGTTGAAGAAAGCCAAGCTGAAGGGCGACTTCGAGGTGCGCGGCGAAGTGATCATGACGCGTAAAGCGTTCGAAGAGATGAACCGGCAACAAGAGAAAATCGGCGGGAAGATTTTCGTGAATGCGCGGAACTCGGCGGCGGGATCGGTGCGCGTGCTGGATCCTTCGATTACGGCGCAGCGGAAGCTGGATTTCTTTGCCTACTACTTGCTGGTTGGCGATAAGCCTGCATTTCCCAAACATTCGGAATCCCTGGAAGCTCTAAAGCAATTGAGGTTCCGCGCTTCAGACGATTGGAAGTGCTGCGATGGAATTGAGGCCGTGGTGAAGTATTGCGAGTCCTGGGATGCGAGGCGGGAGAAGCTGCCGTATGAAATTGACGGCGTTGTGGTGAAGGTGAACTCGATTGGCGTGCAGAATGAGCTGGGATTCACGTCAAAATCGCCGCGATGGGCGATTGCGTACAAATATCCGGCGCGGCAGGAACAGACGGTGGTGAACGACATCATCGTGCAGGTAGGGCGGACGGGGACGCTGACGCCGGTGGCGGTGCTGGAGCCGGTGCAAGTGGGAGGCGTCACTGTCAGCCGATCCACGCTCCACAACATGGACGAGATCGAGCGGCTGGGGCTGCAGATTGGCGATACGGTGTTGATCGAACGGGCGGGCGAAGTGATTCCGCACGTGCTGAAAGTGGTGAAAGAAGGGAAGAATCGCCGGCCGTTTCGCATGCCGAAGGAGTGCCCGGAGTGCAGGAGCAAGATTCATAAAGTCGAGGGCGAAGTGGCGTACCGGTGCGTGAATGCAGCGTGCCCCGCGCAGCGAAAACAATCGTTGCTGCATTTTGCGGGACGGCATGCGATGGACATTGACGGGCTGGGCGACAAGATTGTGGACCAACTGGTGGACAAGGGGTTGGTGAAGGACCTAGCCGATCTTTACAAATTGAAGCTGGACGAAGTTGCGGGATTGGAGCGGATGGCGGAGAAGTCCGCGCAGAATTTGCTGGATGAAATTGAAGCGAGTAAGAAAAATCCGCTGGCGCGCGTGATTTATGCGCTGGGGATTCAGTTTGTCGGCGAACGGACGGCGCAGCTGTTGGCGGAACATTTTAGTTCGTTGGATGAACTTGCGGCGGCGAAGCAGGAGCAACTTGAAGAAGTGAATGAGGTTGGGCCAAAAGTGGCGGCGAGCATCGTGGACTTTTTTTCGGAGCCGGCCAACAAGCAGTTGATCAAGAAATTGGAGAAGGTGGGGGTTCGGCCGACTGCGGAGAAGACGAAGGTCAAGAGCAACAAGCTTGGCGGGAAATCGTTTGTGTTTACGGGCGGGCTCGCGAATCGTTCGCGGGAAGAGGCGGGAGAGATTGTGAAGCAGCACGGCGGGAAAGTGGTGGGGTCGGTCAGCAAGAAGACGGATTATGTTGTGGTGGGCGTGGATCCGGGATCGAAGTACGACAAGGCAAAGGAACTGGGCGTGGCGATTTTGGATGAAGCGGGATTCGAAAAGCTGGTTGGATTGAAGTGAGCGTCATCTTTTTTCAAGCGAAATCTTAATCATCACACCTGCAGCAATCAGAAAGGCGATAAGAACTCCGATACCAACTTGAATTAGGAAATCGCGTGTCGGATGCTCGCTTGGGGGTGAGGTTCGCCACAGGACTAAAATATAGTGGTCGCCCTTGCGTAGCGTGCGGATAGCCTCGTCCCAGGTGTGTATCGCGGTGGGATCCCCTGTCTTGATCCTTTTGTAGGCGTTCCGCATAAGACCTGCAATTTTTGCTTCGTACTCCGGTGTGTCATATTGCGCCTCAAATTCTTCATTCAATTCGGTAGGGTTCTCGGAGGAATCATCCCATTCTGTGAAGTACATCATCCTTTTTTCGAGGTCCGAAAGTGAAATCCCCTGAATAGCGGCTTGTTGCGCGGTTTGTTCTACCAGGAAGTCTTTTGCTTCTTTAGAGTTCATGAGGCAGATTGTAGGTTTTGGTTCCCGTAAAGAGCAATACATGACTATTCGTTTCGCCAACAACAATGATCACGATGCGATTTGGGAAATCCTTGAGCCGATGATTCGCGCGGGCGAGACTTACACTTTGCCACGCGAGATGAACAAAGAAGATGCGCTTACCTATTGGTTTTCGGGGGAGAAAGAGACGTTTGTTTGGGAAGAGAATGGCGCGGTGCTGGGGACATATTTCTTGAAGCCGAATCAGCAAGGCGGAGGAGCGCACGTTGCGAATTGCGGGTATGTTACGGCGGCTGCGGCGCAAGGGCGGGGAATTGCGCGGGGGATGTGTTTACATTCGTTGGAACGCGCGAAAGAGCGAGGATTTCGCGCAATGCAGTTTAATTTTGTGGTGAGCACGAATGAGCGCGCAGTGAAACTCTGGTCTAGCCTTGGCTTCGAAACGGTTGGACGCCTGCCGGGTGCGTTTCAGCATCCGGAGCGAGGGTTTGTAGATGCTTTGGTGATGTACCGTAAACTTTGAAACCTTCTTCGTGACCTAGGGGCTCACTTCTCCTCTGTGCCCAGAAGTTTCTCAAAGACGTTGAGTATCCAGTCAAAGGGTTTTAAGAGGAACCGTGGAAAGAAGATTCCTGTCGGTATGAGTGCGACAAACAGTATTTGAAGCACATGCGGGTTAGACGCAAACGGGAGAACAATTGTTGGGGATTTGCGCCCCGGTGCCAAAAGAAAGAGGAAAATCACAGGGGACAAGATAACTGCAAAGAGAAAACCGCAGGCAAGCCGTTCACGCATCGAGGTGTGCTTCAGAGGATGGCCGGCAAGTACAAGAATATAGTGATCGCCTCTCCTTAGTGTTTGCATCGCGGTCAACCATTTACGCGCGCTATCTGAGTCCTGTTGTTTCAGCCGTTTATAGGCGTGGCCCATCAGCCTTGAAACCTTGGTTTCCTACTGCTTGGTTTCATATTGCGCTTCAAATTCCTCGTTCAAGGCGATGGGATCTTCGACGGCATTCTTTCCTTCTGTGAAATACATCATCCGCTTCTCAAGATCTGAGAAGGGGACTCCTTCAAGACGCGCCTGTTCCAGCGTTTGCCGGACGAGGAATTCTTTGGCTTCGTTAACGTGCATGGCAGGGATTGTAGCGCTTCGTACACTCGGAACGAGAGTGCCTTAGTTGAGCTGCTTATGCATCCAGTCCAGCATTTTGGGGACGACGGAGTCGAGGAGTTTGTTGTGGGAGGCGAGGAGGTGGTCGGCGCCTTCGATTTCGACGAATTCGGCGTGGCCGGGATGGGCGCGATTTACGCTGTCGGCGATGGCGATGCTGTCGGCACGGCTCATGATGGTGTCGGACGTTCCGTGTAGCACAAGCACTGGCGCAGACACCCCTTGCCAAACTGTTTTGAGGTCAAGTGCTTGGAGTTGTTGATAGAACGCGGCGGGGCGCCCGTATTGTCCGTCGGGTTCATCGTGCCAGAGTGATTTCCATTCGGGATGTTCCTTGAGAACGTCGCCGGGCGTTTTCCCCTCGATCAAATATGATTTGTAAAAAGCGGCAAGATTCTTCATTGCTTCTTCGATTTGAGCGGGCGTGAGAGTTGCCTGGCGGACGAGGCTTCCGCGTTCCATCTCGAGCATGTGCTCGTACCAGGTGCGTCCCCAGGAGCTTGCGGCGATAAACCCCGGCACCGGATGACTGCCGACTGCCAGCGGCGCGGTGCCACCTCCATTGCTCAGGCCGACGACAAAGATTTTGCTCTGGTCGATGAATGCATACTTACTGAGGGAATCGAACGCCGCGCGATAGCTGTCCAGTTCAGTTTGAAAGTCGGTGACGGCGCAATTGCCTTCGCTTTCGCCTACTCCTGGTTTGTCCATTCGCATCGTTGCGAAGCCGGAAGTTTCAATAAGGCGCCAGAGGATAGCGCCAAAGGCGTCGGTTTCTCCGTTAACGTATTCCACGGAATCGCAGCTGAGCCAGCCGACGAAAAAAATCACCGGGACTTTGCCGGTTGCGTTTTTCGGGCGCGTGATAATCGTGCGAATGCGTTGCCCCTTGGGATTTGTGACCCATTCGTATTGAGCGATTGCGTTTTTGAAATTTTCCCTGGGGGGCGGTGGAAAGCCGCTTGTCTGCGCTAAAGCAACGGACGGAATAGCGCACATCAAAATCCAAAGAACGCCTGAGCCTGGTCTCCACATGAGTACACCCCCTCTGCTTCGCTACTCCGCACAGACGCACAACGTCTGCGAATGATAGCTTCCAGGAAGCGACGGGGCCTGGAATCAAACTTACATTTGCTATAATCAAGTCAGCGGGTGAGCCGGGTGATCGCTGGTTTGCTTTGAGCGTCGAACGGGCCCTTCGGCTCCTACGGCGCCTCAGGGTAAACGGGAGGAAAGTCCGGACACCGAGGTTTCCGGTCGCAAGGTCGGGAACCCATGGGCAACGCGCCTGATAACGTCAGGGGAGCTGCGGCGAAAGCTGCGGTTCACGGAAAGTGCCACAGAAAAGAAACCGCCAGTGAGATCGAGCACGGTGGTATCGCGCAGGGAAACCTGCAAGACGCCTTCGAAATGCTGGTTTTACAGGTAAGGGTGAAACGGTGGGGTAAGAGCCCACCGCTCGTTTGGCAACAAACGAGGCACGGAAAACCCCGCGTGGTGCAAGGCCAAATAGGAGGGGAGAGCCGGCCCGGCTCACTAGAACCCTCGGGTAGGCTGCTGGAGCCGTGGTGCGAATCACGGCCTAGAGGAATGATTGCCGCGATGCAATCGCAAGATTACATCGCACAGAATCCGGCTTACAGGCTCGCCCGCTCCTTTTTCGATGACTTACAAAGCCTTCGAAGGAAATACCCACCACAGATTCTACCCTCGATGAGTGAGCCTGAAACGCGTTTACAGAACCCGCAGCACTCTTTCTATCCTGATTGCAAAGAGCATCATATTTAGTGGTGTTCTAAAATATCGTTCGACCGGAAAAGTTCAGGAAGGGGGCTCTTGGAGTTGGCAAGAATGCTTCGGAAGAAGCCTCGCGGTCACCGCAACAGTCCTTGCGCCAAGATTACACCATCTCTGCACGGGCAGCGTGAAGCCCACGCAAGCGATTTCATAAAAAAGCGGGTTTTATCGCCATGAGTATGGGGTGGGGTTTGTCCACACCCAGATTGCTTCGCACCGAAGCTTCGGGAGTCGATGAGTTTTGCAATCAGGTCGAAGGGATCCGGAAAAAAAGGCTTGACTCTGGACTATGCTCCAGAGGGTAGCTTCTTATAGGAGCCAAGGTTATGCAAATTGGCATCGTTGCAAAGAAGGTTGGTCTCAGCGTAGACGCGATCCGCTTCTACGAACGGAATGCATTGCTGAGGCGAGCCCCGCGGACACAAGGCGGATTCCGCCAGTACGGCGAAGACGACCTGGAAACGCTGGCTTTCATACGCCGCGTCCAAGGCCTGGGATTCAAACTCGACGAAATCCGAAGCCTTCTGAGTTTGCGAGGAAGCCGCGTGCAACCGTGTGCGCCCGTGCGCCGTCGATTGCAGGAGAAGCTTGCTGACGTACAACAAAAACTTGCCGATCTGCAGAAACTTGAGGGCGAACTACGGTTGGCTTTACTCAGTTGTGACAAAGAACTGCGCAAGAGCCCCGCGCACTGCCCCATTTTGAGAGAAAAGACCAAGCTAGGGAGTCACAAATGACGATTGGAGCAGTCAACAACTCACGTGAGCGGACGCCGGAACCATCACTTTCAAGCTGTGGGTTTCGTTTTGAAGAGGGATAGAGGAGTTCTCATGCCAGATTGTTGTTCTACAAAAGGTACGTCCGAAGCGCCGTCGGTGGCGGTCTGCCCGGTGAACGGTGCCCGTTCCAAACAGGTGGACCTGCTGACGATGAAGAGTCTCGTCCGCAAGCTATCGCTGGGCATGCCAAATACTCAGTACTACTTCTGTGAAGCAAAGGACTGCGACGTAGTCTATTTCGCTTTGGACTCGCAAGCGCCTGTCTTCCGTCGCGCGGATCTCCTAGTGCGTGTGGGTGTGAAAGAGACCGCCGACCCGATCCCCGTTTGCTACTGCTTTGGATTCACTCGGGGAGATATTCGCGAGGAGATTGCCGAAACGGGCCGCTCGATGATCGTCGAGCGGATTTCGGCAGAAGTAAAAGCCGGCAATTGCGCTTGCGAGGTGAAAAATCCCTCCGGTAAGTGTTGCTTGGGTGATGTGATTACCGCGGCTGAGGCGGGACTCAAAATGCTAAAGACGAAGGTTTCGCAGGACTGAAAAGTGGATACGGCCGCTGCGAATTTCATCGGCACGCAGCAACTTCAGTTCGCAAAAAAAAGCTTTGACTTTGGGCCTAACTACAGAGTGTACGCTCGGCCATGAGTCAAACGACGATCGCAAACTTGACGCCCGCTAGGCGGAGCAGGGGAGCGCGGTTATCGAGGGAGGCGTAATGGGAAGGCTGTTGCCAACTATCATTTTGAGTTTCGCTATAGCTCTCATGGCTGTTTCTGCGCAGGCACAGGAGAGAACGAAAACAGCGGGGGAAGCTGCCGCTGGAACATTTGCTTGGGGACACGGCCTGACGTACGTCCGAGATCATTTCGTAAAAGCCGCAGAGGAGTTTCCCGAAGACAAGTACGGTTATAGGCCAAGCGAGGAGACGCGGTCTTTTGCGGAGATCGTCATGCACGTTGCACGGTATAACCACCTGAACGCTGCGGCCGACCTCGGGAAGCCGGAACAAGACGTGAGCGAATTTGCCTTTCACTCGAAGGCGCAGGCGCTCGCCAAATTGAAAGAATCATTCCAAGAGCTCGAAGAAGCGCTCAAACGCAAGCCTGGCTCTGGCAACGTGGGCGATTCCATGATTCACGCAAGCGAACATTACGGCAATCTGGCGACCTATTACCGCTTGAACGGATTGGTGCCGCCAGCCTCACGATAAAACCACCCATAGTTTTCAAACGGAGAGGTCATGAAAATTCAATTAACAAAAAACAATCGCGTCCTCGCGTTACTGGCTTTCTTCAGCGCGCTGTGCCTGTTTAACATCATCCCAGCGAACGCACAACGACAAGCCTTTCCTGCGCTGGACCAAAAACTCGATCCTTTGCGGACGCGATTCAACAAGGATGTTGGAAAGGTTCGTCTGATTGTGATCGTCGACCCGACTTGTCCGCCCTGTCGCTGGGGAGCTTCTGAAATTCAGAAGGATGTGATGGAGACGATCCAAACTGACCGCCTCGCTGTTTATGTCGTTTGGATACCCGTGCTGAACTTTCAGGATGAGCCTACGCTCCAGAAGAACGGCCTGAAAGAATCAAGTCGGCTATCGGATTCCCGAGCGATCCACTACATCGATCCGCTGGGGTTTTCCGGTAAAGAGTACTCCTCAATTCTAAATTTCCCCTATCACTCGCCTGCCTGGGACGTGTACCTAGTATTTGGATCTGAGGCGCGCTGGGACAACCGTCCGCCGTCTCCGAGCGATTGGATGTACCAAGGGGAAGGACTCGGCCGCGCGCGCCTTCTCGACGGCCACAAGATGGCGCAGCAGGTGCAAAAGCTCTTGGCATCCACGAGTGCCAAGAGCGGACAATAGAGCCAAGCAATGGAGCTAACCTACACGACTGCATTCCTGGCTGGAATTGTTTCCTTTTTGTCCCCCTGCGTCTTGCCGTTGGTGCCGGGCTTTGTGGGAATGGTCACTGGTTTGAGCACAGAACAGTTGGAACAAGAGGGCAGGTGGCATTGGCGGAAGATCCTCTTCAATACGATCGTCTTCGTCATCGGCTTTTCGGCATTGTTCATTTCTCTTGGTGCTTCAGCTGGCGTGGTGGGCCGATTTCTCTCCGCACATCGGGATTGGCTGAACCGCATTGCAGGAGCAGGCATCGTGTTTTTTGGCCTAGTTCTCTTGCGGGTGCTGCCATTCGAGTTTCTGAGCCGTGACATCCGATTGCAAAGCTGGGTACCCCAGGGAAGGATGCGTTCGTTCTTACTCGGACTGGCGTTTGCTTTTGGCTGGAGCCCGTGTGCAGGTCCGGTGCTGGCGGCGATGCTGATGATGGCCGCGACGCACGAATCAGTGTGGCAGGGAACGAGGCTCCTGGCGGTTTATTCCGCTGGGATGGCGATTCCGTTCGTCCTTGTGGCCCTTAGCGTCAGCAGATTTCTTTCAATGTACCAAAGGTTGCGGCGGCACTTGCAGTGGGTTGAGCGATTCGCCGGAGCTATGCTGGTCAGCGTTGGAGTGCTTTTGTTCTTCGATAAGCTGGGAGACTTGGCCTTCTTTCTGGCCCGGTTCAATCGCCTGACGTGGTGAGGAATATTGGATTGCGGCGGCATTTACGGCATCGCCAAAATCGGCGTGAGTGTTTCCCTTGGAAGCGAATCCGCGTTGGCGAAAACTGTGCCATAACTGTGACACAAAACCTGCTTTTGCTGCCCAAACTGACTTCTTTGGCAGATCGCATTTATTGATTCTACGGAAGTTATTGAAAACACAGATCTGCTCGAAGATTCCGGCTTACAGGCTCGCCCGCTATTTTTCAATTTACTCTCCGGCGACAAGGCCACCCAGATGGCACTTCAGCCCGATGAACGAAACATCCGCGGCGCGTGCCCACTCGATTGCCCCGATACTTGCAGTTGGATTGTGACCGTCAAAAACGGTGAACCGGTCGCGCTTCGCGGTGATCCCGCACATCCCTACACTCACGGATCGTTGTGCAACAAAGTCGAAAGTTATCTGGGTTATGCCCGCTCTTCTGAGCGCCTACTATACCCCATGCGCCGCACGGGACCGAAGGGAAGCAGCGAATTCACGCGCATTTCTTGGGACGAAGCGCTCGACACAATTGCGTTGCGATTCCGCGACGTGATCGCCGAACATGGCGGCGAGGCCATTTGGCCGTACGTCGGCACCGGCAACATGGGGCTGATCCAAGGCATTTACAACGCCGGACGTCGGTTGTGGAATGTGCTGGGCGCGTCCCGCCACGTCGTGACCGTCTGCACGATCTCCGGCGGATTCGGCACGGGCTACACGCTGGGCGACAATCGCGTCGGAATGGACCCGGAAACGTTCCGCTTCTCAAAGCTCATTTTGCTTTGGGGTGCGAACGTACTGTCAACGCATCACCACCTGTGGCGGCCGATTCTCGAGGCCCGCAAAAACGGCGCAACGGTCGTCGCCATTGATCCGATTCGAACGCGAACAGCAGCAGCGTGCGATTGGCACCTAGCGCCGATGCCGGGGACTGACGCCGCCCTCGCGCTTGGCTTGCTCAACGTGGTGCTGAACGAACAACGCGAGGATACGGAGTTTATCGAGAAGCACACCGTCGGTTGGGAGGCATTTCGCCAGCGGATTCTTGAATTTCCTCCGTCGCGCGCAGCCGAAATCACTGGGCTTCCCACGGAATCGATCCTCGAACTGGGCAAGCGGATCGCCGAGACTCGCCCGACCTGTATACGCATCGGCATCGGCATTCAACGCCACGGCGGCGGTGGTATGGCGGTGCGCACGATCACGTGCATTCCCGGCGTCACCGGCGACTGGCGCTATCCCGGCGGCGGCGTATTCTACGACACGCGCGGCTTCTTCGGTGTGAATTGGCCGGCGCTGTGGCGGGACGACCTGCGATCACAGCAAGCACGGGCGCTGAGCATGACGCGACTTGGCGAAGGTTTGCTTGAACTCGACAACCCACCAGTCAAGGCGCTGTTCGTTTTCGCAAGTAATCCTGTGGCTAGCATTCCGCACCAGACCAAAGTCCGGCGCGGCCTCTCCCGCGACGATCTGTTCACGGTCGTCGTCGAACATTTTATGACCGACACCGCGCGCTACGCCGATATCGTCCTGCCGGCCACAATGCAAATCGAGCACCGCGATTTGCTTATCTCGTACGGGCACCTATACGTGGCTTGGAACGAGCCGGCCGTGCCACCTCCGGGCGAATGCCTGCCTGCCACAGAAATGTTCCGGCGGCTCGCACGAAAAATGAACCTCGATACGCCTGAGCTGTACGATAGTGACGAAACAATCGCCCGAGGGCCGCTCGAAAGCAGGCATCCGTCGTTAGCAGGCATTACACTCGAGGAACTGAAGACTCGCGGTTGAATGCGGCTGAACTATCCCGATCCGTTCGTACCTTTCGCCAACGGTTTTCCAACTGCCTCCGGCAAATTGGAATTTGTCTCCGATCGAATGGCGCATGCCGGATTGGATCCGGTCGCGGGCTACACACGCTCGCACGAGTCGTCGCAACGCGACACGGTTCTGGCCCGCGAATATCCGCTGTCTCTCGTGGCGCCCGCCAATCACTACTTCCTGAATTCGATTTTTGCCAACATTCCAAAACAGTTGCAGCGTGCAGGAACAGCAAAGCTTGTGATGCACCCCGACGATGCTGCGCCGCGGCAAATTGCCCCTGGAGACGAAGTTCGCGTCTCCAACGCACGAGGTGCGTTTTTCGCTGTTGTGGAAGTGAGTGATCGAGTTCGACCCGGGGTCGTCGCCAGTACGAAGGGCCGGTGGCCCGGCTACGCAAAGGATGGCGCAACGATTAACGCGACAGTCGACGAGCGCGACTCGGACATGGGTGGAGGAGCAATCTTTCACGACAACCGCGTGCGCGTGGACAAAGCGACGTAATTGAATCTACGTTTCCAGCTTGAAAATCCGCTCCATCAAAAGCCACTTTTCACCGGGCTTGGCATTCGGAAGCGGTTTTTGAAACTTCCACATCAACTCTTCCCATTCTTGAACCTTAGGATTTTCCCGATCCGCTTTGGCTTTCGCCGCGAAGGAAAACTGTTCGCCGACTTCCATCACCATGAATAGGCGCGTCCCGAGCTGATAGATCTCCAGATCCTCTATTCCGGAGTCTTTGATGCTCTTAGTAATGTCAGGCCAGATTCTCCTGTGATATCGCTTGTACTCTGCGACCAGTTTCGCGTCGTCCTGCAAGTCGAGCGCGAGGCAATAGCGCTTGCTCATTTGGCCTCCACTGCCATCGCCGTTTGCGAAATGGACGAAACAGCCTTCGGCTTGTATCCGCTTAGGGCGAAATAAATCACGTACAAGTAACAGATGAGCGGCATCAAAAGAGCGACGCGAATACTGCTCGCATCGGAAATGCGGCCCATCGCAGCCGGAACCAGCGCGCCTCCAATGATGGACATTACAAGTAGAGAAGAACCGCGTTTCGTAAGACCCCCCAGATTCTTCAGGCTCAGCGCGAAAATCGTCGGAAACATGATGGAGTTAAAAAAGCCGACCAGCACGATTGCAATGACGGATGTCAGACCAGGAGCCGCAATTCCAGCACTCACGCAAACGAGCGCGCCTAGACCAAACACGGCAAGCAGGCGTGGCGCAGGAATGTTCTTCATCATCCAGGAGCCCGTGAAGCGGCCGATCATGAATCCCGTTTGATGCGCAACGAGAAACAAAGCCGCCATTTTTTCAGGTGTAGTGGGAACGATATGGGCGAGAAGATTCAGCGGATTGTGCGGTCGCGCTACAAAACTCGTGCCCCATGTCGCCATAGCGTCCAACGTTGCGGGCATCACGTGTTTCGCAAAGCGAATCGCGAAGCTCCCCACACCCACCTGTGCCCCCACATAAAAGAATTGCGCTACCACACCTTTTATGAGATGCGGATACGCGAGGACACTGCCTCTCTTTGTCGTGGCATTATCTCCGGAAGTGCTGGGTTCTTTCTCTTGAACTTCCGGAAGATGCGCAAAATAAATCAGAGCCGCAACAAACAAAAAGATTCCGGTGATAGCCAAATAAGGCACTCGGACCATGTTTGTTTCCGACGCAAGGTATGCTCGCAACTGCGCGGGCGACATCGCCCCTTTTTGCGCCGGCGTGTACTCGATTCCCGACAGAATAAATGCCGCTCCCAACGTCGGCACGAGGGCCGCTCCAACGGCGTTGAAGGATTGCGCCAGATTCAGGCGGCGCTCCGAACTTTCTGCAGGGCCAAGAACCGTGACATACGGGTTGGCCCCCACCTCTAAAAAGGACTGGCCAGAGGACATCACGAAGAGTGCCAGCAGAAAAAAACCGTACGTTCTGGAGCTGGCAGCAGGCAGAAACAGCAATGTTCCCGTTGCGCAAATCAGCAGCCCAACCAAAATTCCCTTTTTGTAGCCGATCCTTTCCATCAATCGTCCTGCCGGAAAGGCTGCCAAGAAATATCCGCCAAAAAAGGCGACTTGAATGAAGGAAGATTGAAAATCAGTGAGGTCGAACGCTTTCTTGAGGTGGGGAATCAACACATCGTTCAGATTGACCCCAATCGACCACAAAAAAAATAAGCTCGTCACCAAAACGAACGGCAGAGCATATTTTCGCTCTGTCAAGGGCACGGTCTGAGCCACTGGATTCCTCCTCGCAAGCTATCTTGAAATTAGGTTAGCGCGCGATCCAGATGAACGTATCCGCCGTCCACAAAAATATGCTGCCCCGTGATGTGGCTCGCTTGCGCCGAAATCAGGAACAGCGTCGCTGCCGCAATCTCCTCCGGCTTCGTCATGCGCTTGGCCAGCGGAATTTTCGCCGTAATTTCCCGCAACTTGTTTCCAGGATCTGGAAACGTTCCAAGCCATTGCTGATAGAGCGGCGTCATTACTTCAGCCGGCACCACCGCATTCACGCGAATCCCGTAGGGAAGGAGTTCCGCTGCCCACTCGCGCGTCATCGCCAGAATTGCTCCTTTTGCCGAAGCGTACCCTGACGTTCCTCCTTGTCCCGTCACTGCAACCTTCGAAGCAATGTTCACGATGCACCCTTGCGACTTTTTCAATGCCGGCAACGAATAGTGGGCCATATTGAAGTAGTGCAGAAGATTGCGGCGCAACGAGGCCTCGTATTCTTGAGGCGTTCCGTGTTCGAGTCCGACCTTGTCGTTGACGCCGGCATTGTTCACCAAAACGTCTAGTCTGCCGAATTCCTTCAGCGCTTCGTCAACTGCGCGCGAGCAATTGGCCGCGTCGGACAGATCCCCACAAATCAGTTCACATGCCTTTCCAGTGGACTTCAGTTCATCTCGAAGCTTGTTTCCGGTCTCACCGTCTTTGTCCACCGCGACCGGAATCCCACTTTCGTTTGCGACGGCCCTTGCGATTGCCGCGCCGATTCCTTTTGCGCCGCCGGTAATGAGGACAACTTTGTCTCTAAGCTGCAAGTCCATGCTGGCCCATCTTCAATTCGTAGAATCGAACTGCATTGTCGCCAAAGATTTTGTTTTTTTCATTTTCAGAAAAATCATTCAAATAATCTTCCACAATTTCTTTGACTTGCCGATAGCTCGCCGCCAGGAGGCACACCGGCCAGTCCGACCCGAACATCAATCGCTCGGTTCCGAACGCCTCAAAAACTACATCGAGATACTGTTTGAAGTCTGCTTTTTCCCAATTGCGCCAGTCCGCCTCCGTTACCAAGCCGGAAATCTTGCAATACACATTGGGATTTTGTGCGATGGCGCGCATGTGCTTCTCCCAATCTACGGTTGCGCCCTTCCGAATTTCCGGTTTGGCTATGTGATCGATTACAAATCGTTGTTCGGGCACCGCCGCCACAAGCTCCAAAGCCGCGGGCAATTGTTTCGGGTAAATCAGAATGTCGTAGGCAAAGCCATGCTCCTTCAAATGCCGCACGCCTCTGACGAAACTGTCGCGCACCAGAAATCGCTCATCAGGCTCCGCCTGTGCGACGTGCCTGAATCCGCGCAGCTTGCCGTAGCGCGAGAAAAATCTTAGTCGTTCCACAACCCTGGGTGAACAAAGATCAACCCATCCCACGACGCCTGCAATCAACGGATTTTGTTCTGCCAATTGCAGCAGAAAGAGTGTCTCCTTTTCCGATTGGTCCGCCTGCACCGCGACGCTGGCGTCGATTTCGTTGGCAGCGCACTCCGACGCGAAGTCTTCCGGAAGAAAATTTCGTCTTATCACCTGCATTTCATCCGTAATCCAAGCATCGCGCACAAGATCGTATTTCCAGAAATGTTGATGCGCGTCAATCTTCATCGCGAAGCCGATTCTGTTTATCCGTGGAGATTAAGAAAGCCCCCGTCATTTTGCTCGTTGTGCTTTACCTAGCGAAATGTCACAGTCCAGCAACGTTCCGCCGCGCTCCCTGCATCGCTAAGGCTTATCTTCAAATTCTCGCGTTGACGTCATGCAGGGTACCCACTCCCTGGCCTTCGCGCTGAGTAGCAAGCCGGGCTTTTCGGAGATTCAGCGAGCTTGCGCCACGCGCCCGGAATTACCCGAGCCGGAATTTCGCGCGTCTCTCACCAAATCCACGAAAAGCGCCGCCAGTTTGCTGATCACGTCTCCGTCGCGAACTCTAAGCGCTTCCTTCGAGATCATTTCTCCGCCGACGCCAAGCGCCGCCGCTCCTGCCCGAACGTAGTCGGCCGCGGTTTCCAAATTCACGCCGCCCGTGGGCACAAAAGGTATTTGAGGGAAAGGCCCCCGCAGCGCCTGAATGTATTTCGGTCCGCCCAAACTTCCACACGGAAAAACTTTCACGAAGTCCGCGCCCGATTTCGAAGCCGCCATGATTTCCGATGGTGTCAGCGCACCAGCCATGATCAACAAGTCTAATTTGCGCGCAGCCGTGACGGTCGCCGCGTCGAATCCAGGCGTCACCAAAAATTGCGCCCCCGCGTCAACACACCTGCGCGCCGATTCTTCATCAAGCACGGTGCCAGCACCGACAAGCACTTCCGGCATCGTCCTTGCCAGCTCGCGAATCACTTCGACCGCTCCTGGGATGGTCATCGTAATTTCGACAATCGGAACGCCGCCTTTGCATACGCAATCCGCCGCGAAGCGCGCTTCGTCGGCGGACGATGCACGAATCACCGGCACAATTCCGACGCGTTCAATCATCGCGCGAACTTCCTGTTTCATCATGCGAGCTAGCCTCTCAGCGAGCGATTCGCGCGCCCGCGCCCTTCATCACTTGCAAAACTTCTTCCAGCGTCGCCATCGTTGTGTCGCCGGGCGTTGTCATCGCCAAAGCACCATGCGCCGCCCCGCATTCAACTGCCCACTGCGGTCCCTTGCCCGCGAGAAGGCCGTAAATCAGCCCCGACGCGAACGAATCTCCTCCACCAACTCGGTCCAGAATTTCCAAATCCTTTCGAGTTGGCGCTTGATAGAAATTTCCCCCACAATAGCAAACCGCTCCCCAATCATTTTTCGTCGCAGTCGTAGCCTTCCGCAATGTTGTGGCCACCACCTTGAACGGAAAATCTTTCACCACCATCGCGATCATCTTTTTGAAATTTTCTGGATCAAGGGCGGAAAGATTTTCGTCCGTACCGGAGACTTCGTATCCCAGCGCCACGGAAAAATCCTCTTCATTCCCGAGCATCACGTCCACATACGGCGCAAGCCGCCGGTTCACTTCCTGCGCCCTCTTTTTTCCTCCGATGGACCGCCACAGCGAATCGCGGTAATTCAAATCGTACGAAACGATAACGCCGTGCTTCCGCGCCGCTTGCACCGCTTCCAGCGCCACTTCCGGAGTTGTTTCAGACAGCGCGCAGAAAATTCCTCCCGTGTGCAGCCACCGTGCGCCTTTCTTTCCAAGAATCTCTTCCCAATCGATCTCTCCCGGCTTCAATGCCGCAATCGCCGTGTGCCCCCGGTCCGAGCATCCCAGCGCCGCGCGCACCCCAAATCCACGTTCCGTAAAATTCAGGCCGTTGCGTACCGTTCTTCCTACTCCGTCGTAATCCATCCATTGAATCAGCGAAGCATCCACCCCACCCTGGTTGATCAAATCCTGCAGCAGGGAACCTACCGGATTTTTCGCAAATGCCGTCACCACCGCCGCGTCCATTCCAAAGCACCGCTTCAATCCGCGCGCGACGTTGTACTCGCCGCCTCCTTCGCTCACTGCAAACTGCCTCGTTGTCCAAATCCGGTATTCACCGGGGTCGAACCGCAGCATTACTTCGCCCAGGCTCACCAGATCCCAGCGGCATCCCGCTTTTTCTCGCACAGTCAACGTCATCGCTTCCTCACCGCCTTAGCCATTGGCCGTCCAACCGAAGCGTTTCTCGGTTTCCATCGGTCATGCCTGCTCAATTTCTGCCGGCGCAAGCTGTGGGCTCAATAAATGAATCACCAGCAGCGCCACCGAATACGCCGAGGCCGCAATCAAGAATGGAATCTGGTAGCTACCGGTGCGCTGCAACGCGTGGCCGACTACTAATGAAACGAAAAGACCGCCAAAGGCGCCACACATTCCGCCGATGCCGACAACCGATCCCACAGCTCGCGACGGAAACATATCCGCAGTAAGTGTGAAAAGATTTGCGGAAAATCCCTGGTGCGCGGCAGTGGCGAGGCCGATGAGGAGCACTACAGCCCAAAGGCTTTCGATTCGGTAGCCAACAATCACTGGAATTACGGCAAGGGCGCAGACGAGCATAGCTATTTTGCGAGAGGCGTTGATACTCCTGCCTTTCTTGATTAGGTGCGAAGAGAGCCAGCCGCCAGCCACGCTGCCCACATCAGAAATCAGATAGACGACCATGATCGGGATGCCGATCTGTTTTAGCGTGAGGCCGTGCTTACGCTGCAAAAAGCTCGGCAACCAAAAAAGATAAAACCACCATACGGGGTCGATCAGAAGCTTGCCGAAGGCGAAAGCCCATGTCTGACGTAGTGGAAAAAGTACTGACCATCTGACGCCGCGGGCCGGAGCTTCGCGATCGCTGCGGATATGATCGAACTCCTCCGGCGTGACGCGCGGATGCTCTTCGGGGCTACGGTAAACTGCCAGCCAAAGAATGAGCCACAAGAATCCCAGTGCGCCGATCCCCACGAAAGCGCCGCGCCATCCCCAGATGCCGACGATGGGGGGAACGGCCAAAGGGGTAAGGATTGCTCCAATATTCGTTCCGGCGTTGAAAATGCCGGTGGCAAGAGCACGTTCTCTTTTCGGAAACCATTCAGTCACTGCCTTGATACTCGCGGGGAACACCGCAGCCTCGCCAAAGCCGAGCGCCATGCGAAACGTAGCAAAAGAGGCGAGTGAGGAACCGATCGCTGTACCCATGGAAGCAAAGCTCCAGAAGGCCATAGCCAGCCCGTAGCCAAGCCGAGTGCCTAGTCGGTCGATGATTCGTCCGGTTAAGAGCAGCCCCACGGCATAGGCGGCCTGAAAAGCGACGACTAGGTTGCTGTAATCGATTTCGCTCCAGCCGAAGCGGTTCTGCAGCGTGACGTTGAGAACACCCAAGACGCCGCGGTCCATGTAATTTTTTGTGACACCGAGAAGGAGCACGCCGCAGATCACCCAGCGATAGCGTCCGGCAAACATTCCGGCGCTTCGCAACACGCTCGCCGCGCTTCCAGAAGTGCTTTGTCGTTCGCCCGATCCATTTTCGGCGATCGCGTTTTCTTCCTGCATGTGTTCCCTTGCTTCGTCTCTACTTGTTTACTTACGTCCCGCTTCCAGCCCCGACCCACTCTGGCCAAATCCCGGCTGAATGTTGACCACGCCGAATCGCCGGTCTTGTACTTCGAGGTGCGCCGCCATCGCCCACAAAAACGCGATTCGATGTCCCGGAACGGAAACGTCCTTCAGTTTGTTCGCGGCAAGACTATCTCATTGGGCCGAACTTCGGCACAACTCCGTTTTTCCAAACGCTACGTTTCAAAGAGCGAAACGCGGCCCCAGCTGCGATTGGCGCATCGCACCCCACCGAAAATTTCGTTCAGTTCCGCTGAATGGAATCTTCAATTCTTACAATTTGACACTCTCTCCGTCCCCGCATACTCTGCTTTTCTCATAACTCCAGGAAGACCTTCGTTCCTGTCTGCTCTGGGTTAATGGGCCAAACTGGCACTGCCGCCCACGGTTCTGCGCGATACAATCTGCACAGATAGCGGCGCCTACAGGTACTACACGTGACTACAGACGTGTTCAAATCAGCGAGGCAAACCCCAATCCCGACTAACGGCGGCTTCCTGGCCGCAGCCCAAATCCCTACTGTCGTTCAAGACGCCCTTGCCTCGATCCCCTTCATTGACATTCATACGCATCTCTTCACTCCCGGCTTTGGCAAACTTTCCCTTTGGGGAATAGATGAACTCCTTACCTACCACTACCTCGAAGCCGAGTTCTTCCGCTCCTCCCGCATGACTCTCGAGCACTATTGGACCCTCTCGAAGACGGAGCAAGCCGATGCCATCTGGCGCGCACTCTTCATCGAAAATTCTCCCATCTCGGAAGCGACACGCGGCGTCATCGCCGTCCTTCACGCGTTTGGTCTGCCCACAGACCAAACGGCGCTCTCGGAAGCCAGAAACTTTTTCAGAGCGCAGACTCTCGAAGCGCACATTCCGCGTGTCCTCGAAATGGCGGGGATCAGCACCGTCGTCATGACCAACGATCCTCTCGACCCCGAGGAAGCTCCTCTATGGCTCAACGGCGTGCAAAACGACAAGCAATTCCACGCCGTTTTGCGGCTCGATCGCATTCTCAATACCTGGCCCGACCACTGGCAAGCACTCGCCGCTCAGGGTTACGCCGTGGACGCCAAAGCCTCCGGAAAATCCGTCGCCGAAGTGCGCCGCTTCCTCTCGGATTGGGCCAAACGCATGCAGCCCGTGTACATGGCGTGTTCGCTGCCCGACACTTTTGAATTCCCGAGCGATACGTTGAATTGCCTATTGCTGCGCGAGGCTGTGCTCCCCGCGTGCCGCGAATCGAACTTGCCTCTCTCTCTTATGATCGGCGTCCGCAAACAAGTGAATCCGCGCCTGCGCCTCGCCGGCGACGCGGTTGGCAAAGCGAATTTGCGTTCCGTTGAAGCTCTCTGCCGGGATTTCCCGTCCAACCGTTTTCTCGTCAGCGTCCTTAGCCGGGAAAATCAGCATGAACTCTGCGTCTTCGCGCGAAAGTTCAACAACCTCATGCCGTTCGGCTGTTGGTGGTTCATGAATAATACTTCCATCGTCGAAGAAATCACTCGCGAACGCCTCGAAATGCTCGGCACGAGTTTTATCCCCCAGCACTCGGATGCTCGTGTTCTCGAGCAAGTTATCTACAAATGGGCCAACACCCGCAGAACGCTTGCACCGATCCTCGCGGAAAATTATCGCCTTTTGTCTGAAGACGGACGCGGCGTCACCGCCGCGGATATTCAACGCGACGTCACCCGCCTCTTTCGCTCCAATGCTGAATCCTGGATGGATCTCCGCCCGCGTTCCTGAAAAATTAATCTTCAAACCGCTCGCCCTCTTTGCGAGTTCATGTTCAAATGTTTTTTCATCCCCGGAGGATCGTCATGAGACGCATCGCTCGAATCTGTGTCTTTACTAGCTCAGTTGTTCTAGTTGTTGCCGCGTTTCATCTTGCGAATCCCGCTTCGCGTGCGCAGAATGCAAATTTTCACAACGCACCGGCTTCTGCGAAAACAACCAAGAATCCCTACGAAGGCCGGCAACCCGACGCGGCCAGGTCCGCCTATCAAACCCGCTGCGCCGCCTGCCATGGTCCGAACGGAGAAGGCTCGGGCAACATCCCGAATCTCACCAGCGCCAAGGCGCAAGGCGCTAGTGACGGCGAACTCTTCTGGTACATCACCAAGGGCGACGTGAACAACGGCATGCCCGCTTGGGAAAGTCTCCCAGAAAAAGACCGCTGGCAAATTGTCAATTTTGTCCGTGTTCTCGGCGGTTCGAAGCCAGGTTCTCCTCGCGTGCCTCTTTCCGCCGATGAAGCTGCGGCAGCCGCCGTCAGCGCTCTCCCGCCGAAGGCGCCCTTCACCGACTACCGCTACGAAAAACCCGGCCTCGTTCGCAAAATTACGCTTGCCGATCTTCCAGCTCCGTTCGCTACGTCGTCCGCGGGCAACGGTCCTAAGCTCGTCCCGCGCCCCGAAAATGCATGGCCTCAGGTACCACCAGGTTTCAAGGTCGAACTCTACGCTTCCGGCCTGAACGAGCCGCGCCTGATTCGCACCGCTCCCAACGGGGATTTTTTCGTCGCCGAGAGCCGTTCCGGTGAAATTCGCGTCTTCCGCGGCGTTGGTTCCGATGGCAAGCACGAGCGCGCCGAAGTCTTCGCCACGGGTCTCAATCGTCCCTTCGGCATCAACTTTTTTCCGCCTGGCCCGAATCCCCAATGGATTTACATCGGGAACACCGACTCCATCGTCCGTTTTCCCTATAAAAACGGCGATCTAAAAGCATCGAGTCCCGCCGAACACATCGCCGACGTCCCGGGCGGCGACGGCCACTGGACGCGCGACATTCAATTCACGCTCGACGGCAAGAAAATGTTCGTCTCCGTCGGCTCCGCCTCGAATGTCGACGACCCGGACACAACTCCCGGCGAGAAGAATCGCGCTGACGTTCTCGAATTCAATCCTGACGGGTCGGGCATGCGCGTCTACGCCTACGGTATCCGTAACTGCGCCGGGATGGCCGTGAACGAAAAAACCGGCGAGCTTTGGTGCTCCGTCAACGAGCGCGATGCCCTTGGCGACAATCTCGTCCCCGACTACATCACTCACGTGCAAGAAGGCGGCTTCTACGGTTGGCCCTGGTGGTATATGGGCGGCCATCAAGATCCGCGCCACGCCGGAAAACATCCAGAACTCAAATCCCAAGTCATTACGCCGGACGTAATCCTTCATCCGCACAACGCCTCTCTCGAAATGACTTTTTACGACGGCAAGCAATTCCCCACGCAATATAAGGGCGATATTTTCGCTGCCGAGCACGGCTCGTGGAACAAATCCGTTCGCGTCGGATATGAATTAATCCGCGTCCCGCTCCATCAGACCGGCCACGCCTCCGGTGAGTATGAAGATTTCATGACCGGCTTCGTCGTGGACAATGGCCATGTTTGGGGCCGCCCCGTCGGTGTGACCGTCGCGCTGGATGGTTCGCTGCTCGTCACCGACGACGGTTCCAAATCAATCTGGAGAATCAGTTACACGGGGAAGTGAACGCGTCGCACCACGGCTTTACTTGCAGCATCACTGCCCTGTGCGCAAGTACCGTAAGCGAATATTCTTGACCTTTAAACAAGCACCGCTTAAACGCACTAGTTGATTCGCCCCGGGAATTTCTGCTGTACGCTATCTGCGCTATGCAAAACAATTCCGTGCGCATTCCTTACGGCGAACTCTTCGCAATTCTTCAGAAAATTCTTCTCAACGTGGGTTTTGAAGGCGATCGGGCCCGCCACTGTGCGCAGCTCTTTGCGGAAACCAGCCGCGACGGCGTCTATTCACACGGCCTGAACCGCTTTCCCCAATTCGTGCGCATGATCAAAAGTGGAGTCGTCCTCGTAGCCGCCGAACCGCAACTCGTTTCAAGTTTTGGTGCACTCGAACGATGGAAGGGAAATCGCGGCCCGGGCAATCTGAACGCATGGTATTGCACGGAACGCGCTATCGCCATTTCTCGCAATCACGGCATAGGCTGCGTCGCCCTTGCCAACACCAATCACTGGATGCGCGGCGGCACTTACGGCTGGCAAGCGGCCGAAGCCGGCGTCATCGGAATTTGTTGGACGAACACAATGCCCAATCTACCTCCCTGGGGCGCCGCTGAGCCGCGCGTCGGCAACAATCCTTTGATCGTCGCCGTGCCGCGGCCCCCAAGCCACGTTGTTCTCGATATTGCCATGTCGCAATTCTCCTACGGAGCTCTTGCATCCTATCGCGTGAGAGGCGAGCAGTTGCCCGTGGATGGTGGTTTCGATTCTGCGGGCAATCTCACGCGTGATTCGGCGGCAATCGAAATGTCGAAGCGTCCGTTGCCTATCGGCTGTTGGAAGGGTTCGGGCCTTGCACTCTTGTTGGACATGGTCGCCGCGTTGCTCTCCGGAGGCAGTGCAACGCACCAAATCGAACCATTGCCCGAGCATGAAACAAATCTTTCTCAAGTATTTATCGCCGTCAATCCTGCATCATTGAACTCCGCTGCTTCCGCAAACATCGCGGACGAAATCATCGCGTACCTTCATGCGACTCCCCCCGTCTCTGGGACAAGGGTGCGCTATCCCGGCGAGCGCGTCATCGAAATCCGCGAGCAAAACCTCGTCGAAGGAATCCCTGTTGATCCCGAGATCTGGCGCGAAGTTCAGTCGCTCCGATAACGCAGCCGCGCTAAAGTGTGCATTCTCGAATAGCCTGTTTTCCCTACGGCCTCGAGGGCGCTGCAAGTTGGCGGGGGTCAAGATAAAACGTACTATGGGACGAATGAGCGCGGAAGAAACAAGAACGGTGGAGAGAGCTTGAGGATGACGGCAAGCCGGGTGTTGCAACTGAATGCGAGGGACAACGTGCTGGTCGCGCTGAGCGATCTGCGGCAGAGCGAGCAGATTGACTTTGGAGGCCGGACGATAGTGTTGCGAACTGACGTGCCTGCGAAACATAAGTTTGCGACGCAGGAAATTGCGGCGGGCGGCGCGGTGACGATGTATGGCGTATTGATCGGAAAAGCGACGGAGGCGATTGGCGAGGGAGAGAAGTTAACGACGCGAAATGTGCGCCATGAGGCCGCCGTGTTTCATGAAAAAACGGAAGAGTACCGATGGGAGGCGCCGAACGTTTCGCGTTGGGCTGGGAGAAAATTCCGCGGATATGTGCGAAGCGATGGGCAGGTAGGAACTCGGAACTATTGGTTGGTCGTGCCGCTGGTGTTTTGTGAAAACCGGAACATTCTGACCTTGAAGCAGGCGTTTGAAGAGGAGTTGGGATTTGCGCCGCCGCAAGTGTACCGAGAACAGGTTGCGGAGCTCGTGCGAAGTTATCAAACGAGAAGCTTGCCGAAGCAGGAGGCGGGCGGCGTTCCTGAGAGTGGTGGTTCGAAACAGTCGAAAGTTTTTGAGAATGTGGACGGGATTAAGTTTTTGCTGCACGAGGGCGGTTGCGGGGGCACACGTGAGGACGCAAACAACCTTTGCGGCTTGATTGCGGGATACATCCATCATCCGAATGTGGCCGGGGCGACGATACTCAGCCTGGGATGCCAAAACTCGCAAATGGCGATTCTTCGGGAGGAATTGAAGAAGCGGGACCGAAATTTTTCGAAACCGCTTTTCGTGTTCGAGCAGCAACAAAGCGCGTCGGAATTCAAAATGCTCTCGGAGGCCATCAAGAAAACGTTCGAAGGATTGGTGGAGGCCAATAAGCTGACGCGGCAGCCGGCGGCGTTGTCAGAGCTTTGCTTGGGGCTGAAGTGTGGGGGCTCCGACGGATTTTCAGGAATTTCGGCAAATCCGGCGATCGGGCACACATCGGATCTTCTGGTTGCATTGGGTGGAAGGACGATGCTTTCGGAGTTTCCCGAGCTTTGTGGCGTGGAGCAGGAGCTAATCAATCGCAGCGTGAGCCCTGAGGTTGCGAACCGATTCATTGCACTGATGAGAGATTATGCGGCGAGGGCGAAAGCAGTGCGGTCGGGATTCGACATGAATCCATCACCGGGAAACATTCGAGATGGGCTGATTACGGATGCGATGAAGTCCGCGGGAGCGGCGAAGAAAGGCGGAACGGCGCCGGTGGCTGCGGTGCTGGATTATCCGGAGTACTCGACGGAGCCAGGCCTGCATTTGCAATGCACGCCGGGGAATGATGTGGAGTGTGTGACGGCGCAGGTCGGCGCTGGCGCGAACGTAGTTCTTTTTACAACTGGGCTCGGCACGCCGACAGGAAATCCCATTGCGCCCGTGGTGAAGCTCTCGACGAATTCGGAATTGAACTCGAGGATGCCGGACATCATAGACATTGATACGGGGGAAGTAATCGCGGGGCGCAAAACGATTGCGCAAATGGGGGAAGAGATTTTGGAACGAGTCGTTCAAATAGCGAGCGGAGAAGTGAAGACCCGTGCGGAGCTTCTCGGCCAGAATGATTTCATTCCGTGGAAACGGGGAGTTTCGCTGTAGTGGAAGCGGTTTCGGAAAGCTGGAAACGGTCGCGCGCGGCCCAAAGGCCGAGCCCGGGGTTTTCAATGAAGAAAATTTCGTCGCCCGCGACGGAATTCCAGCCTTGCTTGAGTTTGGCTGGGTCGTAGAGTTGCGTCATCTTCTTTAGATCGCCGTAGTTGAAGCCAGCTGCCTGCACTTCCTCACGAGTCAAATGTCCCGGACACCAAGTGATTTGGAACCGGCCTTCCGATGATGAGTGAATCAAATGAGCAGCGGCGCCGAGGTTGGCAGCCAAATCTTCGCTCTCGGCAACCATTTCGAGCGTTGCATCCGTGCCGTGATAGCCGTACTTGCGAATGAGTTTGTCGATTTGCGGGTCTTCGCCAAACTCGCGAACACCGGGAGCTAAAATAATCAACTCGCCGCCATTTTCGATCGCCATGCGCGTGCGATACACCGCTTTGTTTCCAAGCCAAGTACTGTGAAATTCGTGCGGGTCGAGGAAGACGACGACTTTGCGCAGAGGCTTCGGCATGAGGTCGAAATTTACTTTGAGACTCAACTCCGAGGCGCGATGAAAACACTCATCGTCGTCGCCGATGAAAAGGCCGCGGACGACGGTGGTTCCTACGGCATTTCTGGAGACGACCGTCAAGACATAGACAATTGGAAT
>JACXTT010001481.1_pt1 | contig 38998 bp, 28 predicted proteins | sample 9270951 | NCBI WGS metagenome assembly JACXTT01 (sample SAMN15532306, study PRJNA645909) | rock metagenome | isolation source: weathered quartz diorite | place: Puerto Rico | collected 2017-06-21
CGTCTCCCAAGGCCACTCCGTTCAGCTTGCTGACGATGCCCACGAGGACGGCCGCAAGCCCGACGAAGCTGTGGAGGATGGCGACGAGTTCCGGCATCTGCGTCATCGCGACCCGCGCCGCGAGGATGGCCCCGACGAGACAGCCGACGGCGATCGCGCCCCCCAGCAGCCCCGCGGAGCTCGGTGACGGTATCGCGGGCGCGCCGCTTCCCGGGATGTAGAGGGCAAGCGCGGTGACGCCGATCGCCAGCAGCATGCCGATGCTTCCAAGGACGTTGCCGCGGCGCGAGCTCTCCGGCTGGGAGAGCCCGCGCAGACTCAGGATGAAGAGAAAGCTCGCGACGATGTAGGCGAAGTTGGGGAAGGTAGCGGTCATGGCGCGCGTCTACTTGTGGAACATCTTCAGCATGCGGTGGGTGACCAGGAACCCTCCCGCGATGTTGATCGAGGCGACGAGAACCGCGGCTGCGGCGAGAAGGCTTCCGAGCCCCGGGGAAGGAGATGCGGTCAGGAGCATCCCCCCGATGACGATGATGCCGCTGATGGCGTTCGTCACCGACATCAACGGAGTGTGCAAGGCAGGTGTGACGTTCCAGACCACGTGCCACCCGACGACGCAGGCGAGGAGGAAGACCGTGAGATGCGGGAGGAGCGGCGCCGGGGCGAACAGTCCGAGCGCAGCCAGCGCCGCCGCCATCACGCCCCAGCCCGTGCGCGCGAGCCAGGGCGAGGGCGTGGGCCTGTCGACAGGATTCGAGCCCGCCAAGGACCTCCCGGGCTGGGGCGCCGCGGCGCGCACCTCCGGGCGCGGGGGAGGCCACATCAGCGTTCCGTCGTTCAGAACGAGCATTCCGCGCTGCACCTCGTCGTGTAGGTCCAGCCTGAAGACCCCCTCCTTCATGACGTCGTCCAGGAGATTGACGAGGTTGGCCGAATACAGCTCGCTGGCCTGGCGGGCGAGCCGGCTCGTGAGATCGGTCAGGCCGATGATGGTGACGCCGTAGCGCTCGACGACGCGGTCGCGCTCGGTGAGCGCGCAGTTCCCGCCTTGCTCGGCGGCGAGGTCGACCACCACCGACCCGGTTCGCATGGCGACGACGGCGCCCGAGGTGAGGAGCTTGGGGGCCGGTTTTCCGGGAATGAGCGCCGTCGTGATGACGATGTCGGCGTCCTTCGCGTGGACCGCGATGAGCTCCTGCTCGGCAGCGAGATAAGCGTCGCTCATCTCCTTGGCGTATCCGCCCTCGCCATCCCCCTTCTCGTCGAACTCGAACTTGATGAACTGTCCGCCGAGGCTCTCGACCTGCTCGCGCACCGTCTCCCGCGTGTCGAACGCCTTGACGATCGCGCCGAGCGATTTCGCGCATCCGACCGCCGCGAGTCCCGCCACCCCCGCCCCGACGACGAGGACGGTGGCCGGGCGCACGCTCCCCGCGGCCGTGATCTGTCCGCCCAAGAATCGCCCGTAGAGCGATGCGGATTCGATGACCGCACGGTACCCCGCGATGTTCGCCATTGCCGAGAGCGCATCGAGCTTCTGCGCCCGCGAAATCCGCGGCACCGCATCCATCGCGAGCACGGTCGCCTTGCGCCGCGCGAGCCGCTCGATCAGCTCCTTGTTCTGCGCCGGCCAGAGAAACGAGATCAGCCGCGCGCCTTCCTTGAGCAAGTCGGCCTCGTGGCGGTCGAGGGCCCTGTTCAGCTCGGGTTCTCGCACCTTGAGGACGAGATCGGCCTCCCCCCAGACCCTGGCCGTCTCGGCGACGATCCGCGCCCCCGCCTCTTCGTACGCCTGGTCCGTGAAGGCAGCTGCCGTGCCGGCCCCCGACTCGACCAGGACATCGAAACCCAGCTTGGCGAGCTTCGCCGCCATGCGTGGGACGACGGCCACGCGGCGCTCTCCCGGATGGATCTCCCTCGGGACGCCCAGCTTGAGCCGCCCTGGGCCGCGCGCCAGGGCGGCCGCGGGCTCCGCCTTCGACTGCAGGACCTCAGTCATGAGCGAGCCTCCCCGTCGAGGTAGCGAACGGCGGCGCATGGTATTCGAACGGTGCGGGATTCGCCCGGTGCGTCACGGAGCCCTCCCTCCACAAACGCGGTCGAATATGTCTGAATAGGACGTCCGCGCAAGGAAAACGCGATGCCGGTGTTCGAATCACGCTGCGAGGTCGCCGCGACGGCGGCGGAAGCCTTCGATTGGCACGCGCGCCCGGGAGCATTCGTCCGCCTCGCGCCGCCGTGGGAGCGGATCGAAGTGCTGGCCTCGCGCGGTGGGATCGGGAACGGCGCGCGCCTCGAGCTGCGGGTCGGCACCCCGCCGCTGGCCGTGCGCTGGGTCTCGGTGCATCGCGGTTTCGAAGCTGGCCGCCGGTTCGTCGATGAGCAAGAATGGGGTCCGTTCGCGGCATGGGTGCACGAGCACGAGTTCACCGACCTGGGCCCCGGTCGTTCGGCGGTCCTCGATCGCATCCACTACGCGCTCCCGTTCGGAGCGGCTGGCAGGATCGTCGCGGGCGGCCTCATCGCGCGCCGGATCGACAGGGCGTTCCGCCACCGCCGCTGGGTGACGGCGAACGACTTGGCGCGTCACGCCCCGCACGTCCAGGCTCCGCCCCTGCGCGTTGCGATCACGGGAGCCTCCGGTTTGATCGGAGGGCAGCTCGCCGCGTTCCTGACGGCGGGTGGGCACGAGGTGCATCGCTTTGTGCGGGAGCGGACCGCCGGCGAGGGGGAGATCGGGTGGAATCCGGCGATCGGACGAATCGACCACGAGGCGCTCGAGGGGCTCGATGTCGTCGTACACCTGGCCGGTGCTTCCATCGCCGGCGGCCGCTGGACCGAGGAGCGCAAGCGGGAGATCGTCGAATCGCGCGCCGCCGGAACCAAGCTCCTGGCGGAGGCGCTCGCCGTCTTGCGGACTCCGCCCCGCGTCTTCCTATCAGCTTCGGCCGTCGGCTACTACGGTCACGGCGGCGAGGCAACGCTCGACGAATCGGCGCGCGCCGGGTCGGGCTTTCTCGCCGAGGTCGCCCGGGCGTGGGAAGGTGCCACCGAGGCTGCTGAGTCGGCGGGCATTCGCACGGTGAAGATGCGATTCGGCGTGATTCTGACCTCGCGCGGGGGAGCGCTGCCCCAGATACGGCGCCCGTTCCTCATGGGAGCCGGCGGGCCCATCGGGAGCGGGCGCCAAGGGTTCTCGTGGATCGCTCTCGACGATGCGATCTACGCGATCCAACACCTCATCCATCACGACGCCGTTCGCGGCCCGGTCAACGTTGTAGCCGGCGCGGTGTCCCAATCCGACTTCGCGAAGGCGTACGGCAGCGCGCTTCACCGCCCGGCCGTCATTCCGCTTCCGGCGCGGGCCGTGACGGCCCTCTTCGGCCGGATGGGGGAGGAGGTTCTCCTTCAAGGCCAGTACGTCGAACCCGCGGTCCTTCGCCGCTCGGGTTTCTCGTGGAGCGCCCCGCGGCTGGCGGACGCGCTCGCCGGATAGACCGCAGCGCCCAGCCGTAGTACAAACCCGCGCGATGTTGACCGCGCTCCTCGCCGCCGCGCTCATTCAGGAGAGACTCCCCAACGGGCTCGAGGTCTCGATCCTCCCGGATCCGACGATGCCGGTTGTCGCGACGCAGGTCTGGTACCACGTGGGAGCGGCCAACGAGGCGAAGTCGGATCGCGGCCTGGCCCACCTGTTCGAGCACCTCATGTTCGGCGCCACGGCGACGACCGCGCGCGGCGAGTATGACAAGTTCGTCACGAGAGTCGGCGGCGACGACAATGCGTACACCACCCCCGACGAGACCGTCTACCTTTCCGAGGTTCCGCCCGCCGCGGCGGGCGAAATCCTTCGACGCGAAGCCGACCGGATGCGCAACCTCGTTCTGAGCGAAGAGAGCCTCGCGAACGAAAAGAAGATCGTCATCGAAGAGCTGCGCCTCAGGACCGAGAATGACCCGGTCTCGAGGCTGCTGACGAAGGCGCAGCGCGCGCTGTTGGGGACGCATCCCTACGCCTTCGATCCTTCGGGGTCGAAGGAGGACGTCGCAGCCGCAACGCTCGCCTCGTGCCGCGCCTTTTACGACGCCTACTACCATCCGAACAACGCCCACCTCGTCGTCGTCGGGCCGATCGATCCCGAGGCCGAGCTGGCGACCATCCGTGCGGCGTTCGGGGCGCTCGACCGCGGCGGGGCGACCCCCGGTGACGTTCCGGCCTTGGATGCGTGGAAGTTTCCCTCCGGGCTCGAGCTGAAGGAAGACATCCCGCCGATCGAGGTGGCGCTCGTCGGCGTGCCGCTCCCTCCGCCGGCCGCGCCGGACGGCCGAGCCGTGGAGCTCCTGCTCGAGCTCTTGAGCGGGGGATCCGTCGACCCCGTTCGCGAGTTCGTGGTGACGAAGCGAAGGAAAGCGCTCGAGGCCGGCGTCGAGACGCTCTCGCTCCGCCGCGGGGGCGGGGTCGTGTTCTACAGCGCAAGCCTCCCGTACCGGCGGGAAGCGACCGCGATGCGCATCCTCGACGAGGCGATCGCGGAGCTCGATCGGATGTCGTGGCTGACCGACGACGCGCTCGCCGCCGCGAAGCGCCGGCTGCTCCAGGAGGACGCGGGCGCACAGGTGTTCGCCGCGGAGCGGGCGCAGGAGATCGGGACGTCGCGCTGGTGGCTGGGCGATGCCGGTCTCGCGCTCGAGCGCCCGGCGCGGATCAACGCGGTGACCAAGGAGCAGGTCGCCGCGGCGTGGAAGACCCACGTGCGCGGCGGCAAGCTGATTCGAATGTACGTGAAGCCGGAGCACGTCCCGGGTTACATCAGGTTGTTCGGATGGCTGTACCCCCTCTTCTCCTAGCCGCCGCGGTCGCCACGTGGACCGTCGACGAGGGGACGCGGGGGGCGCTCGTCGAGGATCACCGCGCGCCGCTGGTGACGACGACGATCGAGCTTCCCGTCGGGACCTGGTCGCCGTGGGCCCGGTCGCACCACGCCGAAGAGGCGTTCACCCACCAAGACGACGACCCCGATCGCGCGTTCCGCAAGCGGGCGGACGCGCTGGCCGCATCGATCGATCTTTCGATGGGCGATCGCTCCGCGACCATGACGATCCGCTGTCTGAGCGCGGATCTCGCGCCGGCGCTCGCGCTCGCCAAGGAGATCCTCGCCAACACCCGCTATGACCGGCACGAGCTCAAGCGCGCCGAGAGCGCTCGATCGATCGAGTGGCGCGCGCTCCAAACCGACGTCTCGTTCCGCATGATCCAGGCCGAGGCGCGCAGCTTGTTCAAGCCCGGCGACCCGCGCCGGCTCCGCTACGAGAAGCCTCCGAAGGTGAGCACCGACCCGGCCGAGCTCGCCGCCGTCCGCGACCGGATGCTCCGGTTCCCGGGACGCGTGATCGGGTTCGCCGGAGATCTGACGCTCGACGACGCCAAGGGACTCGCGGATGGATTGCTGCCCGCGCCCGCCGTCGAGCTGCCGGACGACGTGGCGCCCCGGTTCCTGACGGTCAACGCGGTCGAATCCCGTCCCAGGGAAAAGGACGTCGCGATCGGCCGTCTGACCCAAGTGTATCTGGCGCTCGGGCGCGACTCGCTCCCGTGGAACGACCCTAGGCGACCCGCGTTCCTCATCGCGGATCACGTGCTGGGCGGGCACTTCTACTCGCGCCTCTACGTCGCCCTCCGCCACGAGGCCGGAGACACCTACGGCGCCGGAACGCGCGAGCGGGGCGACGTCGTGCCCGCCGGCTACGCGGCGCAGACGTTCACCCGGGCCGACAACGCGAAAGCCATCGAGACGAAGCTTCGCAACGTGTTGATCCGGTTCCACGACGACGGGATCACGGAGGAGGAGCGAGCCGGGGCCGTGTCCTACCTGATGGGCCACCGAGCGTTCGACCGTCAGTCCGCGAGCCAGATCCTACGACGATGGATGACGGAGCGGCGGCTCGGGCTGGCGCCGGGGTACCTCGACGATCTCGTCGATCGAGCGGCGGGCCTGTCGCTTCCGGAGATCAACGCGTTCATTCGGGACTTCTACGACCCGGCACGCCTCTCGCTTGTACGGGTCGTGCCCAAACGCTGACCCGCTTCCGGGCGCTGGGCTATGATCGGCCGCCGAGGTCGTCATGGGTATGAAGACCACGCCGGCATTCGCCGCGCAGATCGCCGAGGGGATCCCGGCCGAGCTCCCCGAGCGCCCGCCGGAGGCTTCGGGGATCAACCACGCTCCCAAGCGAAAGAACCCGTTGTCCGCCGCGGAGAGTGCGCTCGCGCTGAGGAACGCCCTTCGCTACGTTCCCGCCGCCCACCACCGGGCGCTGGCTCCGGAGTTCGCGCGTGAGCTTCGTGAGGACGGCCGGATCACGATGCAGCGCTACAGGCCGAGCTACTCGATGCAGGCGCGGCCGCTGCCCGAGTATCCGGCGAGGATCCGCGAGGCCGCGGCGATCATGCTGATGATCCAGAACAACCTCGATCCTGCCGTCGCGCAGCACCCTTACGAGCTGATCACCTACGGTGGGAACGGCGCCGTCTTTCAGAACTGGGCGCAGTACCGCCTGACGATGAAGTACCTCGCGGAGATGACGGACGAGCAGACGCTGGTGCTCTACTCGGGCCATCCTCTCGGGCTGTTCCCCTCCTCACCCTCGGCGCCGCGGGCCGTCGTCACCAACGGGATGGTGATCCCGAATCACTCATCTCCGGAGGATTACGACCGGCTGTCGGCGCTCGGAGTGACGAGCTACGGGCAGATGACCGCCGGAAGCTTCATGTACATCGGTCCGCAGGGGATCGTGCACGGCACGGTGATCACCCTCCTGAACGCGGGCAGGAAATACCTGAGGACGGGATCCGAGGCGCTCGCGGGGCGCCTTTTCGTGACGTCGGGATTGGGAGGGATGAGCGGCGCTCAGGCTAAGGCTGCCGTGATCGCGGGAGCGGTCGGCATCGTCGCCGAGGTCAATCCGAAAGCCGTCAAGACACGGTCCGATCAAGGGTGGGTGATGGAGATCGAGAGCGATCTCGACCGCCTCCTCGTGCGCGCAGAGCGCGCCCGCAAGAACAAGGAGGCGGTGTCGATCGCGTTTCTCGGCAACGTCGTCGACTTGTGGGAGCGCCTCGCCGCGTCGGGAACGCCGATCGATCTGGGCTCGGATCAGACCTCCCTCCACAATCCGTTCGCGGGGGGCTACTACCCCGCCGGGATCCCCTTCGAGGACGCCCAGCGCCTCATGCGTGACGACCCCGAAGCGTTCAAGTCGCGCGTCCGCGAGTCCCTGCGCCGTCAGGTCGACGCCATCAATGCACTGGCGGCGAGCGGGATGCGCTTCTGGGATTACGGGAACGCCTTCCTCCTCGAAGCCTCGCGCGCAGGTGCGGCGGTGACCCGCGCCGACGGGTCCTTCATGTATCCGAGCTACGTCGAGGACATCATGGGGCCGATGTGCTTCGATCTCGGGTTCGGGCCGTTCCGTTGGGTGTGCACCAGCGGGGACCCGGAGGACCTCGCGACGACGGATACGATTGCGGGCGACGTCCTCCGGAGCATGGCCAACGATTCTCCCGGCGAGATCAGGCAACAGATGCTCGACAACGCACTCTGGATCGACAAGGCGGCGTCGAACCGCTTGGTCGTCGGCAGCCAGTCACGCATCCTGTACGCCGACGGGCCCGGCCGCGAGCGGATCGCGGTGGCGTTCAACGAGGCGATCCGCAGAGGCCGTATTCGCGGACCGATCGTCCTTGGCCGCGATCACCACGACGTCTCGGGCACCGACTCGCCGTACCGCGAGACCTCGAACGTCCTCGACGGCTCGAACCTCACGGCCGACATGGCTGTGCACAACGTCATCGGTGATGCATTTCGCGGCGCGACGTGGGTGTCGCTCCACAACGGCGGGGGCGTCGGGTGGGGAGAGGCGATCAACGGCGGCTTTGGGCTCGTCCTCGACGGGAGCGCGGGTGCCGACGGCCGGGCGCGAAGCATGATCTCCTGGGACGTCAACAATGGGATCGCGCGGCGAGCCTGGGCGAGAAACGAGGGAGCGGAGTTCGCGATCCGGCGCGCGATGGCGTCCGATCCGCGCATGAAGGTGACGATGCCCGTGCCCGCCGACGATCGAATCGTGAGCGAGGCGCTGCGAGGCGACTGAAGGGGCTCAAGGGAAGGAGGCGACGGCGATGCGGATGATCGGCGGATGTCTGGGGTTGGCGGCTCTGGTGGCTCTGGCGGCTCCGGGAACGGCGCACGCCGCCGCTCCGAAAGCGGTCGCGAAGCTCGAGGCGCGGAGCGGATCGAGCGTCGCGGGGAAGGCGACGTTTACGCAGCAAGAGGGCAAGGTCGTGATGAAGGTGGAGGTCAGCGGGTTGACGCCGGGAACGCACGCGATCCACCTGCACGAGAAAGGGGACTGCTCGGCGCCCGATGCGACCTCGGCGGGGGGCCACTGGAACCCGACGTCTCAGGACCACGGCAAGTGGGGCCGCGTCCCGTTCCACCACGGCGACATCGGCAACCTGGTCGCCGACAAGAAGGGAAAGGCCAAGCTGACGCTCGAATCGAACATCTGGACGCTGGGGGACGGGAAGCCGAGCGACGTCGTCGGGCACGCGGTGATCGTTCACGCGAAGGAAGACGACTTCACGACGCAGCCCACCGGCAATGCCGGTGGGCGCGTCGCCTGCGGGGTCATTGAAAAGACCCCGTAACAGCGTTCACTGAGGATTGTCCGTGGACGCGGCGGCGGTCGCCGTCGCGGCGGAACCGTCGGGGATCGTCGTGCCGAGGCGCGCCAGAGAGCGCGCGGCGTTCCCGCCCGCATCCCCTGCCTCGACGGCGGCGAGGTACTCCGCCTTCGCCTCGGGCAGCCGGCCGGTCGTCTCGTACGCCACGCCCAGGTTGTTCCGGACGAACGCGATGTGCGGGAGGACCGTCCGAGCGGCCTCGAGGTGGAGGATCGCATCCCCGGGCTTCCCCGTCTGGATCAGGAGCAGCCCGAGCGAATTCGCGATGTAGCCGTTGTTCGGGTCGAGCTCGCGCGCCTTGGTCAGCGTGTGCAGCGCCTCGTCGCCGCGGTTGAGCTCCATCAGGGCGCGCCCCTTCTGATGCAGCGCGTCGGCGGAATCGGGATTCAGCTCGAGCGCCTTCTCAGACGCCTCGAGCGCACCGTTCCGGTCGCCGCGCTCATGCCGCACGCGGGCGAGATTGATCCAGGTCTTCTCGCGAGCGGCGTCGAGCTTCGTGCTCTCGACGAGAGCGGATTCGGCGCCCTCCCGATCGCCGGACTTCCAAAGCGCGAGTCCGAGCAGATACTGGCGAGGGGCGCTGGGGGAACCGCCGGAGTTGGCGACCTTCAGCTTGTCGGCGGCGCCTTTGTAGTCGCCGTTGTCGAAGAGGGCGACGCCCTCCTTCCAGGCGGAACGGGCGACGGCCGCATCGACCGGAGCGACGACGGACGGTGGGGGGACGGAGAGAGCCGTCGTGGAGCCGGAGCCGCTCTCACCCGTCACCTTGGGAGAGCCACCGCCTTTCGCGTCGTTCGTGCACCCCGCGAGGAGCGCACCTGCGGCGAGGATTCCGAGGATCGTCGTGTACTTCAGCGCGGCGTATCTCATGGCAGGCCTTCCTTCGACCCGGGGAGGCTCACTCTGCGGAGGTCCGGGCTGCCCTGTTCCTCCGCGAAGGGCGTGCCACGCAGACGGCGCGGAACCCCGGCCTATTTCGCGCCGGGCCGGAGGAGCGATGTGGGGCTGCGGACACGCGCGTGTCCTTGCAGCCCATCGGATTCAGTCGGTGGCCTCGGCCGGCCTCTCGATTCCGAGCGCTTTCAACTTCTTGTAGAGGTGGCTGCGCTCCAGGCCGAGTTCGTTCGCGGTCTTCGTCATCCGCCAGCGGTTCCTCTCGAGGCTGGCTAGAACGAGCGCGCGCTCGTGACGCTCCATCAGCGATGCGAGGTCGGTCCGCCCGCCGCCATCCGAGGCGGCCGGCGCGGCAGCCGTCGAGCCGGAGTCGGGAAAGGCCACGGCCGCGGCTCCGACGGTCTCTTCGGGGACGAGGATCGCGACGCGCTCCATGGCATTGCGCAGCTCGCGCACATTGCCCGGCCAGCGGTGCCGCGCGAGCCGCTCGGCGGCGGAAGCGTCGAGCCTCTTCGGCTTCGCTCGATTCTTCCGGCAGGCGGCGAGCAAAAAATGCGACGCGAGCATCGGGATGTCGCCGGCGCGATCCCGCAGGGCCGGAAGGTGGACCGGGACGACGGCGATCCGGTAGTAGAGATCCTGCCGGAATCGCCCGGCCGCGACCTCCGCCGGAAGATCGCGGTTCGTCGCCACGACAAGCCGCACGTCGACATGCTCGGGCTTCGCGCCGCCGATGGCTTCGACGTCGCCGGATTCCAGCGCGCGGAGCAGCTTCGGCTGCAAGTGCAGGGGAGTCTCCCCGATCTCGTCGAGGAAGAGGGTGCCCCCGTCCGCCTGCTGGAACTTCCCCCGCCGCGCCTCGGTCGCTCCCGTGAAAGCCCCTCGCACGTGGCCGAACAATTCGCTCTCGAACAGGGTCTCGGGGATTGCGGCGCAGTTGACGGTTACGAACGGCTTCTTCGACCGCGCGCTCCCCGCGTGGATCGCGCGAGCGGCCAGCTCTTTTCCCGTGCCGTTCTCACCCAGCAGGAGCACCGAGGCCTCGGTGGGCGCGAGCTTCGCGAGGGTGCGCCGCAACTCGACCGTGGGACCTGCCGCCCCCAAGATCTCGCCCGCTGCGCCCGATTCCTCCGCGAGCCGTTGGTTCTCCGCCACCAGCCGTTTCCGGTCGAGGGCGTTTCCGGCCGCCAGCACGATCCGCTCGAGGGACGGGGGCTTTTCGATGAAATCGTAAGCCCCAAGCTTGACCGCCTGAACCGCGCGCTCGATCGAGCCGTGAGCGGTGAGCACGATCGCCGGCGGGTTGAGCTCCCGCTCGCGCATCGCGGCGAGGAGGGCCAGGCCGTCCATCTCCGGCATCTGCACGTCCAGGATGACGAGGTCGATCCCGCCCTGATCGAGAACCTCGAGCGCGGCGATGCCGTTCTCGGCTTCCTCGGTTCGGAAGCCTTCGAGTCGTAGTCCACGAGCGATCGTCGCCCGGATGTTTTTCTCGTCGTCGACGATCAGGACAGTCGGCATCGCGGCGCTCGTCTCCCCGCGCGAAGTCTACGCGCCTTCAGCCGGCGGGCCCGCCAAGGGTAGCGTCAGCGTGATCGTCGCTCCCTCTCCCGACGCCCCCGCGACGGTGAGCGATCCGCCGTGTTCGGTCGCGATCCGCCGCGCGATCGCCATTCCGAGGCCCGTGCCGCCCCGGTCGGCGCGCGTGGTGAAGTACGGCTCGAAGACGCGGCGAAGGGACTCCGCATCGAACCCTCGCCCCGAATCGCGGATCGTGAACACGGCGCGATCTTGCTCCCGCCGTATCGTGACGGCGAGGGTGCGTTCCGCGGTCCCATCCATCGCATCGAGGGCGTTCGCGATGACGTTCTTCAGGACTCGCCCGATCTGCTCCGCGTCGACGACGATCGTCTCGGGCGCGCTCGCCGCGTCGACGGTGACGGCGACGCCCATCGCGGCGATGGGTCCCGAGTAGACCGCAAGCGCCTGATCGAGGACGGCGCGCGGATCGCACGGCGCGGCATGAGGGCGGGGAAGACGGGCGAACCGCGCGAACTCGTCGACCAAAGCGCGCAGGGAAGCGACCTCCTCGAGAATCGTCCTCGTCTCGACCGCGAAGGCCTCGTCGAATTCTCCGGGGGCGCGCTCGCGCGTTCGCTTCAAGTTCTCGACCGCGAGCTGGATCGGCGAGAGCGGGTTCTTGATCTCGTGGGCCAAGCGCTTCGCGATCTCCTCCCACGCCGCCACGCGCTCGGCGGCCAGCCGGCGCCGCTCGCTCCCCTGAAGGGCGTCGAGCATCTGATCGAACGCGAGGGTCATCCGTCGCGTCTCGTCCCGCTCCGGATCGAGGGTGATCGGCTGCGCGTGCCTCGCCGAGATCGACTCCGCGCGCTCCGCCAGCTGCCGGACGGGACGGCTGATGCGCCCGGCGAGGACGAGCCCGACGGCCAGCGCGGCGAGGAAAGCGATCGGCGCCACGCTCGCGAACGAGACCCAGAGATCGTGCCGGACCTTGCGGGCCTCCGCGGGAGCGACCTCCACACAGAGCGTCACGCCGGCAGCCACCGGGACCTCGACGGACGGCTCCGGGCATTCCGAGGTCGCACGGTTCACGAAGCGCGCGCTTCCGTTCGCGATCGCGGCCACGTCCTGAAGGAACGACGCTCCGAGGAGCTTCGTCGTCACGATCGTCAGCGTCTCGTGCTCCGAGTCCACCGGACGGCGCTCGACGAGAGCGGCCTCCGATTCCGCGCTTGCCGGACCGAACTCGGCGAGCGTCGTGCCGGACGCCGCCAGAACCTCGACACGGTCGAGGCCCAGTTTCTCCGCGAGGTCGGAGGCCACCGGACGGGCGACCGACTCCGGCCCTCGGAGGACCGCCGCGAGCGCGGCGCGGTTGTTGGCGAGCCCGGAGGCAGCAGCGTCCGCGCTCGCGCGAGCCTTCTGCTTCTCCTTCTCGAGCAGGCGCGAAGCCTGGTTCCTCGCCAGGTCGCGTTTCTCCTCCGTCTCCCCGTCCGCGCGCTTTCCGGCCTCGATGAGCGGTACAGCGAGAACCACCGCCATCGGGATCAGCGCAGCGAGGACCAGCGCCGCTACGATCCGCATCCGCAGCGTCATCGAGATGCGAGTATAGAGGCCGAGACCGAGCGGTCCGCCCGAATCGGTGCCAAAAGTGGCGGAAGGACGCCCGGATCGACTTTCTTCCCGGCCCGGGCGTACTACCGGGTGTCCGGCCGACCACCGGCCGGCGTCGAAGTCGAAAAGGAGACGACCTTCATGAAGGATCGCACGATGAGCCGCTCATGGACGATCGCGGCGGCGTCCGCCGCAGCCGGTGCGGCTGCGCTGGCCTTGGGATTGTTCCTCGCCGTTTCGAAGGACAGCCTCGCGGAAGAAAAGGAGAAGCCGAAGGAGAAGGCGAAGTCCGTGGAGGTCTATTCCATGTCCGAGGGGGACGACGACGATGCGCTCATCACCATGGACAGCGGGGATTCGGACAGCGCCGGACACAAGCGCGGCTTTCTCGGACTCTCGCTCCGCGAAGACACGAAGAGCGACGAAGGGGGCGCTTACATCGAGAGTGTGGTTCACGACTCGCCCGCCGAAAAGGCGGGCTTGAAGGAGGGAGACGTCATCGTCGGCTACGACGGAGCCGTTGTCCGGGGTCCCGCGCGGGTGACCGAAAAGATTCACGCCGGCAAGCCGGGAGACAAGGTGACACTCGATGTCCGGAGCGGCGGCAAGGTCCACAAGATCGTCCTCGAGCTGGGCGCGCGGAAGACGTCGGTTTGGCGCCTCCGCTCGGGCGACTACGCTCCGATGACCGAAGAGCAGCAGAAGGCGTTCGAGGAGTCGATGAAGGGGCTCGAAGAAAAGATGCCGGACATCCACAAGCAGCTCGGCAAGATGAAGTTCTACGCCCCGGGCCGTCGCGGCTTCACGATCTTCAATTGGAATAGGCCGCTCCTCGGTGTCGAGATGGTCGATACCACTCCCGAGCTGAGAGAGGCCCTGGGCGGCCGCAAGGACGCCGGCGTCCTCGTCGGAAAGGTTCTGCCGAATACCGCTGCCGAGAGGGGCGGTTTGAAGGCGGGCGACCTCATTCTCTCGGTCGAGGGCGAGAAGGTCACCGACGCCAGCGAGCTCGCGGATGCCGTCAACAAGAACGAAGGAAAGACCGTCGATCTCGAGGTCGTGCGCGACAAGAGGACGATGCACGTCAAGGCGGTGCTTCCGAAGCTGAACGAGCCCGAGGACGAGCCAACCGGCCCGCGCGCCTCGATCTGGCGGTTCGCCCCGCCACCGGTGCCGCCCGCAGCGGTCGTTCGGACGAGGACCGAGGTGTAACCGAGACGCTCCGCCGGTTTCTTGCCCGTCCCGCTCCCTCCCCACTACAATCGCGCTCTTTCGCTGGGGAGGGAGCCATGCTTCCTATCTCGAGACGCGCCCGCGAGCTCGGCACGGAAAACGCATTCGTCGTCCTGGGCGAAGTCGCGAAGCTGCAGGCCGAGGGGAAGGACATCGTCTCCTTCTGCATCGGGCAGCCCGATTTCCCTACTCCCGATCACATTCGGCTCGCCGGCATCAAGGCGATCACCGAGGGTAAGACCGGCTACACACCGTCTCCCGGCATCCCTCAGCTCCGCGAGGCTGTCGCCCGCTATTTCTCGCGGACGCGAGGCGTCGAGGTCTCTCCCGATGAGGTCGTCTGCGGATGCGGCGGAAAGCCGTTCATCGGGTACACGATCCTCTCCGTCGTCGAGCCGGGGGAGGGGCACGAGGTGGTCTACCCGAACCCGGGATTCCCCATCTACGAAGCGCAGATCAAGGCCCACGGCGGCGTGCCGGTCCCCCTCCCGCTCAGGGAGTCGCGCGGGTTCAACTTCGACGTTGCCGATTTGAAGAAGAAGCTCAACGCGAAGACGCGGCTGCTGATCCTCTGCAGCCCCGGAAACCCGACGGGGAACCTGCTGACTCGAGACGAGCTGGTCGAGATCGCGAAGATCTGCGCTCCCTACGAGAGCCTCTGGATCTACTCGGACGAGGTTTACAGCGGGCTGGTCTACGACGGAGCGTTCCACTCGATCGCCCAGGCCTCCGGGATGAGGGAAAGGACGATCATCGCGGATTCGGCGTCGAAAACCTATTCGATGACCGGCTGGCGCATCGGCTACGCCGCCAACACCGCCCTGGCGCCGGTGTTCACGCGATGGGTGACCAACACCGACTCCTGTCCGCCACACCCCAACCAGTGGGCCGTGGTCGAGGCCCTGAACGGATCCCAAGCGGCATCGGATCGGATGCGAGAGGTCTTTCTCAAGCGTCGAGATCGCATCGTCTCCGGATTGAACGAGATCCCCGGATTCCGCTGCCTGACTCCCGGGGGTGCGTTTTACGTCTGGCCGAACGTCACCGAGGCTTGCCGACGCGTCGGGGCCAAGACCAGCGAGGATTTCCGCAAGCGCCTGCTCGCGGAGGCCGGGGTGGCCGTGCTCGCGGACATCCACTTCGGGTCGCCGGTCGAGGGCGAGGGCCAGCACATCCGGTTCTCGTACGCCTCGTCGTTCGAGGCGATCGACGAAGGCTTGGACCGGATCGCCGACTTCATGAAGAAGAGCACTCGATGAGCAAGACCCCCGTCGCCCCGACCGCGATCGATCTCCTTTACGCAAGGGCGGAGTCCGAATTCGACCGGTGGGAGGTCGTCAAGGACCTCGTCGACGAGTCCATCGACCTGATGCTGAACTACCGCCAGTCGGGGCACCCGGGGGGCTCGCGCTCCAAGGTTCATGCGCTCCTGTCGACGATGCTCTCGGGCGCGATGCGTTTCGATCTTCTCCGTCCCTGGCGGCCTTACGGCGACCGGTTCGTGCTCTCGGCGGGCCACACGGTGCCCCTGATCTACGCCACCCTCGCGACGCTCAACCAAATCGCCAAGCTGCGGGCGCAAGCGGGGGAGTCGCGCTTCGCGTTTCCCGACGGCGGGCGCTGGGCGTTGACGTATGCCGATCTCCTCAAGCTGCGGCGCCGGGGCGGGCTTCCGGGCCACGCCGAGATGGAAGGGAAGACCCTCTTCCTCAAATGGAATACCGGACCGTCGGGCCACGGCATGCCGCCGGCGGCCGGCGAGGCGCTGGCTCTGAAGCTCGCCGGAGCCGCCGAGGTCAAGGTCTTCGTGATGGAGGGCGAGGGCGGGCTCACGCCAGGGGCGGCTCACGAGACCAAGAACTCCGCGTGGGGCCTGGGCCTCTCGAACCTCGTCTTCCTCGTCGATTGGAATGACTACGGCATCGACGACAACGCCGTGTCCTCGGTCGTCCACGGCACGCCGGCCGATTGGTTCGCCCCCTACGGCTGGCGCGTCCTCGGAACGGAACACGGGTCCGAGTGGGCGAGCGTCGCGCGTGTGGTGCTCGATGGAGCACGCGGCGAGAACCCGGGGAAGACGCCGACGATGGTCTGGTGCAAGACGCGCAAGGGGCGCGGGTACGGGAAATACGACAACAAGTCCCACGGCACCCCGTGGCCGATGAATGCGCCCGAGTTCTGGGCCGTCCGCAAGACGTTCATGGAGAAATACGGCGTCGAGTACCGCGGAGTCGATCAGCCGGCGCCGGGTTCCGCGGAAGAGCGCATGACGCAGGCGAAGGCCAATCTCGACGCCGCGTTCTCGATCTTGTCGAAGCGCACGGACGTGGTCGAGGCGATCGGGAACCGCCTGGCCGCCGCGGCCGATGCCGTCCCGGAGAGGATCGACGGGGTGTATCTCGGCGGGAGATCGTCCGAGGTGTTCGCGGATCCCGCGATCTTCGACTTTCGCAAGTATCCCGAAGCTCTCTACAAGAAGCCGGGAGAGAAGCAGCCCAACCGCGCCGCGCTCGGCACGTGGGGCGCGTGGGTCAACACGTTCGCCAAGAGGAACTACGGCCGCCCGCTCTTCATCGCCTGCTCCGCCGACCTGGCCGAGTCGACGAACATCGCAGGCTTCGCCAAGGACTTCGCCGGGGAGCCGGGTTGGGGATGGTACGAGCGCGACAAGAATCCGCGCGGGTCTCTGCTGCCGCAGCAGATCACGGAATTCACCAACGCGGGACTGATCGTCGGCCTGGCGTCGGTCAACCTCGCCGGGGACCCGATGCGCGAGTTCGATGGATTCTGGGGCGCGTGCTCGACCTACGGATCGTTCTCCTATCTCAAATACGGCGCCATGCGCCTCTTCTCGCAGCTCGCGCAAGACTGCGAGCTCAAGGTCGGGAAAGTCCTTTGGGTAGCGGGACACTCGGGACCCGAGACGGCGGAAGATTCACGCACTCACTTCGGCATCTTCGAGACCGCCGTCACGCAGCTCTTCCCCGAGGGGCACGTCATCGACCTTCACCCGTGGGAGCACAACGAGGTCCCGGTCGTCCTGGGCGCCGCGCTCGCGCAGAAGGCGCCCATCATCGCCCTTCACCTGACACGGCCGGTGGTCGAGATCCCCGACCGCGAGAAGCTCGGGATGGCCTCGCATTTCGAGGCAGCCCGCGGAGCGTACCTGATCCGCGACTTCAAGGCCGGGGCCCCTCGTCAGGGCACGGTCTTCATCCAGGGGACGAGCACGACTGCGAATCTCGTCTCGATACTGCCGAAGCTCGACGCGGAGAGCTTGAACGTGAGGATCGTGGCCGTCATCAGCCCGCAGCTCTTCGCTCTTCAGGACGCCGCGTACCGGGACTCGATCGCGAGCACGACCGAACGCTGGGACGCGATGTGCATCACCAATCGCAGTCTGCGCACCATGCGGGAGTGGATCGCCCATCCGGTCGTCTCCGAATACTCGCTCGCGAGCGACTGGGACCATCGGTGGCGTACGGGAGGTACGGTCGACGAGGTCGTGGACGAGGCCCATTTGGGCCCCGGCCACATCCTGGACGGCATCAAGCGGTTCGCCACGGAGCGCCAAGCCCGGATCGCGAGGCTCCGCGCGGCGGTCGACGCGATCTCGCGCTAGCCGCCGCCGAAGAGCTTTGGATCGAGGAGCGCCCGCGGGTCGAAAATCGCCTCGCCGACGCGCGCGCCCCAGTGCAGATGCGGCCCGGTGACCCGCCCGGTCGCTCCCGACAACCCGAGAGTCGCCCCGGCGTCGATCGTCGCGCCTTCCTTCGCGAGAATCTTCGAGAGATGTGCGTACACCGTGAACAATCCGCCGCCGTGATCGATGATGACGGTGCCGCCCGAGTAATACAGATCGGCAGCGAGTGCGACTCGACCTCCGCCCGCGGCAACCACCGTGGTTCCGGTACCGGCATGAAGGTCGAGGCCCGGATGCGGAGCCCGCGGCTGGCCGTTGAAGAATCGGCGCGTGCCGAACTCGGACGTCGGATCGCCGGCTACGGGCTTGACGAAGGGCGCGCTCGGCGGGGTCAGCGGCGTTCTCCGCGCGTAGATCTCCCCGAGCCGCTTCTTCTCCCTCTCGATCCGCTTCAACGCCGCCTTCGGCGGATTGACGAATCTCTCTTCCACGGTCAGCCGCTGCTCGGGAAACGACTTCTCGGCGACCGTCAGCTCTCCGGTGGAATCCTGGGACGACCCGTCCGTGCGCTTCGCCCGCAAGGCGTAGGAGGTCCGACCCGGGGGCGCATCGAGCGGGATGACGCCCCAGCCGATCCAATTCGCCTCGCCCGCGACGAGCGGGATCCGGACGAAGGAGAGCTCGGCGCCTTCGAAGGTGCCGCCGAGCGCCGAGACGGCGGCGTCGGTGGCGACCTCGAACCGAACGACCTCGCCCGGCTCGTAGGCCCGCGCCGTGGCGTGCGGCTCGATCCGGCCGTCCGCGGCGCTCGAGACGCAAAAGCCCAGAGACGCCAAGACGGCGGCGCCCAACTTGCGCCTGCGCGAAAGGCACGGTACAAACTGACGTCGCCTGCTCACGGAAGGGAACTTAGCATGCCGTTCGGCTCCGTACTCGGCGCGATCGTCTTCGGAATCCTGGGACCGTTGCTCGGCCTGCGGTGGATCGGAGCGTCGTCGGCGCCGGTGAAGCTCATGGGCGCCTGTCTCGGACTCTTCGGCGTCGCGGTCGCGCTCGGTCTCTTGATGAAGAGAAGCTGGGCCCGCTGGCTGGGTGTGCTGGCTGGCGTCGGGTTCGCCTGGACTGCGATGAACGGATTCCTCGTGCAGGGCGGCGTGTTCAATCTCACCGTGGTGCTCGCGGCGCTCGCGGTGGCGGCGCTGCTCGTCGTGCCCGCCACCGGGAGGCCCGTGCGGGAGCAGGTCGCGGCGCCCCCCGCGCCCTCCGTCGTCTCCCGCGCGCTCTTGGGCGCCTCGTGTCTGGCGATCGCCGGTTTCCTGGGTGCGACCGTCTGGGCCGTTTCTCGCGTCTCGGCTCCCCACGACGCGACCACGGCGACTGCCCAGCCGAAGTCGGATTCGAAGGATGCGGCGGCTCAGCCGCTCGCGAAGCCGGAAGGTCCGGTCACCTGGCACGACTTCGCCGACGGTCTCAAGGAAGCGAAATCCGGGCGGAAGCTCGTCGTCGCCGACTTCTACGCGACTTGGTGCGGACCGTGCAAGATCATGGAGAAGCGCACGTTCCGCGACGCGCGCGTGCTGGCGCGGCTCCGAGACGTCGTGCCCGTCCGCGTCGATTCCGAAGAAACGACGCCGCGAGGTGGGCTCAAGGGCGCCGACCTCGCGCTCAAGTACGCCATCGAGGTTTATCCCACGATCGTCGTCGTCGACGGTGACGGGCGCGAGGTCGCGCGGAACAGCGGCGTCATGGATCCCGACGAGTTCCTCGCGTGGATCGACGCGATCATCGAGCGCGCGGGCACCGCCATCGCTCGGTCGTAGCGCGCTCCCGGCGTCTTCCGGGGCACGTGCTAGAGTCTTCCACCTTTTGGTGAGGACCCTCGATGCCGCACAAGCGCCTGTTCATCCCCGGTCCGACGGAGGTCCGCGCGGAGAATCTCGCCGCGTTGGCCAAGCCTCAGATCGGTCACCGCAGCGAGGAGTTCAAGGAGCTCCACGGGCGCGTCGTCCCGAAGCTGCAGCGCCTTCTCGAGACCCGGGAACCGGTCTTCTTGTTCACGTGCTCGTCGACCGGCGTGTGGGAGGCGGCGATTCGAAACTGCGTGCGCCAGCGCGTCCTCTGCTGCATGCAGGGAGCCTTCTCCGACCGCTGGCTCAAGGTGGCGGAATCGAACGGGAAAGAGGCGGCCCCGCTGAAGGTCGAATGGGGAAAGGCGATCACCGCGCGGGCGATCGACGCCGAGCTGGCCAAGGGAGGCTACGACGCGATCACCGTAGTGCACAACGAGACCTCGACGGGCGTCATGAACCGTTTGGACGAGATCGCCGCGGTGATGAAGCGGTACCCCGACGTCTCGTTCCTCGTCGACGCGGTCTCGTCGATGGCGGGTGTGAGGATTCCGGTCGATGAGTGGCGGATCGACGTCTGCATGGCCGGGCTGCAAAAAGCGTTCGCGCTCCCTGCGGGCCTGACCGTCGCCTCGGTCTCCTCCCGCGCTCTCGACAAGGCCAAGACGATCAAGCACCGCGGCTACTACTTCGACTTCCTCGACATGCTGAAGTACCACGAGCGGGGTCAGACGCCCGCTACGCCCGCCATCCCCCAGGTCCAGGCGCTCGACGCGCAGCTCGACGATGTCGCGGCCGAGACGCCGCAGGCCCGCTACGAGAGGCACGAGGTCCTCGCCAAGATCGTGCGCGACTGGGCGCGGCGGCACTTCGCCCTGTTCGCCGAGGACGGGTACGAGTCGCCGACCCTGACCTGCATCGCCAACACGCGGGGAATCTCGGTCGCGGGGCTAAACAAAGAGCTGGGCAAGCAGTGGGTGGCGATCTCGAACGGCTACGGCGATCTCAAGGAAAAGACCTTCCGCATCGCCCACATGGGCGACACGCAGGAATGGGAGATTCGCGGCTTGCTCGCGGTGGTCGACCGCATCCTGGGACACTGAGCGCGATGGGGGCGGGGCCCAAGCGCGTGCTCGTCTGCGATGCGATCGCGGCCGACGCGGTCGAGAGAATGCGCGCCGGCGGCCTCGTCGTCGACGAGAAGATCGGCATGTCCCCCGAACAGCTCGAGGGGACGATCGGCGACTACGAAGCCGTCGTCGTCCGGTCCGCGACGAAGATCAAGGCGCAGCACGTGGCGGCCGCGAGGAACTTGAAGGTGATCGTGCGGGGGGGCGTGGGCGTCGACAACATCGACGTCGCCGCCGCCGAGGCCGAAGGCGTGCGCGTGATGAACACCCCGGCGGCTTCGTCGACGTCGGTCGCGGAGCTGGCGCTGGCGTTGATGTTCGCGCTGGCACGGCAGATCCCGCGCGCCGACGCCTCGATGAAGACCGGAGCCTGGGACAAGAAGACCTTCGCCAAGGGGATGGAGCTCGAGGGGAAGACCCTGGGCATCCTCGGGGTCGGGCGAATCGGCCGGGCGCTGGCCCGCAAGGCTTCGGCGATCGGCATGGTGGTCATCGGCGCCGATCCCGCCCTCGGCACGACGGGCTCGATCGAAGGCCTGACGCTCCTGGCTCCCGAAGACGTCTTCCGCCGCGCCGACCTGATCTCGCTGCACATGCCGAAGGTCGCCGGCACGCCGCCAACGATCGGCCGGGAGCAGCTCGCGCAAATGAAGAAAGGCGTCTTTCTGGTGAACTGCGCGCGCGGCGGCGTCGTCGACGAGGCGGCGCTCCTCGAAGCCCTGGATTCGGGCCAGGTCGCCGGCGCCGCTCTCGACGTCTTCGAGATCGAGCCCCCCGGGGACACGAAGCTCGTCTGCCATGAGCGGGTCATCGCGACGCCGCACGTCGGGGCGTCGACGGTCGAAGCCCAGGCCCGGGTCGGCCTCGAGGTCGCCGAGATTCTCCTGGCGGAGCTCTAGCCCGGACTATTCATGACCAACCCCGAATCGTTCGCCATCGTGCGACCCGCAGCCCGATCGCGGATGTCCAGTTTCGGGAAGCGATTGTCGCGCGATGGACCCCGGAATGGATGCGTGAAGCGGGCGCAGGCATCTGCGCGGGCACACGTCGGCCAGCGAGCCGAGTCCAGTCGCGCGCATGGGCGAAACCAGCGGGCAAGTGCAGCACGATGCGGCGCACGGATACCTCGACCTGAGCGCCGATCTTCAGCAGCGCGTTGCGCAGCGCCCGCACCTGCCCGCGCTGCATACCTGCCGCACCATCCGCAGGAACGCAACGGGAAGCGCCTCTGGATCGGCTACCTTCTGCGCAAAGCATCGGGAGGCCGCCCATGAGCACGCGACGGTTCTTCACGGGGATCCTGAGGCTGACGATCGGCGCAGGGCTCTTCTATCCAACGCTCGGAGTCACGCAGACGCTCACAGCCGAACGCGCGGCGGAGTCTCCGTTCGCCTGGACCATCGACTTCGATGCGGCGAAAGCGTCGTCTCTCCGCACCGGGAAGCCCGTCCTCCTCGTGATCGACGCTCCACAGCAGCGGTGGGATCGGTACATCGAGCGCACGGTCCTTCCCGACTCCGCTCTGGCGCAAGTCGTGCGTCGATTCGTCTGGGTCCTTCCGGACCCGGCGCGAAGCCAAGAACTCGGTACGCGCTTCCATGTCGCTGGACTCCCGACGCTGCTCTTGCTCGGTCCCGACGAGGAGAACGTCCACCGCAGGACGGGATACCTCACGCCGAAGGCTCTTTCGGACTTTCTCCGCGAGGGCTTGCGCCGCCACGAGCTCTTCGCCCGAGGCCTCGATTGGGATCTCCCGGAGCCGCGGGGCGACAGACTGAGCGCGAAGTACGACTTCGCCACGCTCCCGGCACCCTCGAGTGAGTTTCCGCAGGGCATCGCTTTCATCGGCGACACCCTCTTCGTCAAGCAAGGTCCGACGGTATTCAAGCTCGACGAGAGCACGGGAGAGATCCTGGGAAGCTTCCCCCTTCCTGGGCTCGTGACCGATCTGGCGTCGGACGGTGAGTTCCTGTATGCCGTCGATTACTGCTGGACAAGTGGGCAACCCATCTACGTCGTCGATCCGGAAGACGGCGAGGTCGTCCGGACGATCGTGACGCGGGCCAACTCGACGAGGAAGGAATGCGCCGTGTCGGGTGTCGAGATCCTCGCCGGCCGGCTCCGCGTGCTGGAATTGACGGGCAAGATCCACGAGGTCGAGCCGGAGAGCGGCAACATCGAGGCGACTCTCGACGTGGAGGGAGGCCTCAGCGGTCTTGCGTTCGACGGGGAAGACCTCGTGAGCGTGAGCGCGAAAGGGATCGTTTTCCTAGATCCCGCAAGCGGGCATCTTCGCCGGATGGTGTCGACAAACTACCAGCTGCGTTCGATTGGCTTTCACGCCGGGCATTTCTTCCTGATGGAGCAGCCGCTCGAGGGGTTCGATCGGAATCACGACCGTATTCGGATCTCCCCGAAGGTAACGATGCTTTACGTCGGGGCGCTCTAGCTAGGGAGGCTTCCATGAAATCCCCGCAAATGGAGAAGACGCGCCTCGACAAGGTGACGGTCGAAGCGATCACCGCCCTCGCCCAAGGGATCGAGAGTCGGATCGAAAAGCTCGGCAAGCCCGAAGTCTCGTTCCCGGTGCGCTCGCTCTCGAACGTGCGCTACGACCCGAAGAAAGGGTTCTTCGAGATCGGTAAGGGGAGGTCCGTCCGCGCGCTGACCGTCAACACGGCGAAGACGTTCGCGCAGACGCTGAAGATGATGGCGCTTTCGAGGGAGCTCGTTCTCACCAGCGATTTCGCCACGAAGCGGGACGCCTACTACCAGTCGAAGAACTGGGGCGAGGCCATGTTCGACGAGCAGGCCGAATCGGACATGGTGATGGACGACATCGAGGCGATGTTCTCGGTCGAAGGGGTCAGCCGCGAGCAGCTCCGCTACATCCCCGACGAGCACGGCGGCGCGGTCGCCGGCGAGCTCATCGTCAACGACACCGACCTCGAGACGGGCAAGGTCGAGCGGATCGACTGCACGAAGTTCGGCTCGGGAGCGTATTCGATCCCGTCGCTCGTCGAGCACCTGACCTTCGAGACCAAGGCCAAGTTCATCCTGTGCATCGAGACGGGCGGCATGTTCCAACGGCTCCAGAGCCACAAGTTCTGGCAGAAGACGCATTGCATCCTCGTGTCGATGGCGGGCGTTCCCACGCGGGCAACGCGTCGCTTCGTCCGGCGCCTGTCCGATCAGCACAAGCTTCCGGTCTATGCCTTCGTCGACTGCGACCCGTACGGGATCTCGAACATCTACCGGACGCTCAAGGTCGGATCCGGCAACGCGGCGCACATCAACCGCTTCTTCTGCGTGCCGCAGGCTTCCTTCCTCGGCGTGACGCCGGCCGACATCGTCGACTACAAGCTCCCGACGCACCCGCTGAAAGACGTGGACGTCAAGCGCGCCAAGGACGCCCTTAAGAACGATCCGTTCTTCAAGATCCACAAGTCTTGGGCGCGCGCCATGGAGCAGCTGATCAAGATGGGCGTCCGCGCCGAACAGCAGGCGCTGGCGCGCTGGGGCCTGAATTACGTCATCGACGAGTATCTGCCCCGGAAGCTCAAGGCGACCGCGGCATTTCTTCCGTAGGGGAGTGTCCCCTACGGGTCAGGAGACGTCGGAGCCCCCCGGAACGATCAGGGCGGGATCGATGCCGATCGATGCGAGCGAGGCGAGCCACAGATCGTCCGGTGGTGTGTCGAGCACGAGCTTCGGATCCACCGGGGCGACGATCCAGGAGCCGTCGTTGATCTCCTGCTCGAGCTGGCCGGGAGCCCAACCTGCATACCCCGAGAAGCAGTGGAAGCGGATGCCGGACCCTCGGCAGAGTTGCTGGAGCGTCTTCGTCGACGCGCTGACCTGCAGTCCCCTTAGAACTTCTCGACCTTCGGGGTCGTCGAGCCGCTCGTCGTAGAGAACGAGGCCTTGCTCCGGCTGCACCGGGCCTCCGACGCGCACGCGCTTCGCCGGATCACCGGCGTACGCGATCTCGTGATCCTTGCAGAGATCCCGAAGCAGGATCGGGGATTCTCGATTGATCACCAGACCGAGCGCACCGTCGTCGCTCTGCTGCAGCAGCAGCACGACCGATTGCCGGAAGTTCGGGTCGGTCAGCTGGGGTACCGCGATCAGGAATCCCGGCGCCAGCGTCTTTCCGTCGCGCTCCTCGCCCATGGCCGGACCAGTATGAACGGTCTTACACCCGGACGCGAGATCCTCGGCGACGCGCGACGATCCCCGCGCCGGCGAAGGCCCCCGCGATGGCCAAGCCGGGAAACACCGGCTCGATCGAAAGCCACGAGCCTCCCGACGCCGCCGATCCGGCGAGCCACGCGAGAGAGACCGCGCCGGAGACGATCATTCCCGCGACCGCCCAGCGCGGCTCGGGTGTCAAGGCCGGGAAGAACGCCCCCAGGAGAGGCGTCAGGAGCACCGCGGTGCCCACCGTCCCGAAACCGTACCAAAGATTGACGACGGACGCGGACGACAGCGCGACCCCGCAGGCGATCACGGCGCCCCCGATCAGTCCGACGCGCTCGCCGGGGATCGTGTTCGCCGCGGTCGAGCCCATCCGTCCAATCAGGTCGCGGGAGAGCGTGATCCCCGCGTTGAACAGGTAGGCGTCGACGGTCGACATCACCGTGGCGAGCATGCCGCAGTAGAAGAGGCCGAGGAGCCCCGCCGGGAGAAGCATCTCGCTCAGAGCCGGGTAGGCGTCGACGCCGGTGGACAGCGAAGGGAGCAGGGCGTGCGCGTACATCCCGGTCAGCGTCGTCAGGCCGTCGAACAGAGCGAAGAAGACGATCGAGATCAGGAGCCCGCGCCGCGCGACCGCCGGCGTCCTCGCGGCGAAGCAACGCTGGAAGAAGGTCGGCTCGACGAGCGTCTGGAGGGCGATGAAGTACCAGGCGATGACGTAACCCGGCCGCTGCCCGCCCAGCGCAGAGAACATCGTCGCCGGAAGGCGCGCGCGCAGGGCGCTCAGCCCTCCGACGTTCGCCACGGCGATCGGGAGCAACAGGAGAAAGCCTCCGAACATGAAGGAGAACTGCAGGCCCTTCGTTTGGACCACGGAGCGGAAGCCGCGCGCGCCGATGTAGACGAGGCAGAACACCGTGCAGGCGACGACCGCCGTCGCCTGAGGAATCCCGGTGGCCCGCCGCAGGAGCACGCCCAGCATCAGCAGATAAGGGGCCGGCACCGACAGCGCCAGGACGGTGATCGCCCCGAGGATTCCCGCGCCGCGCCCGTAGGTCTCGTAAAGGATGTCAGGCAGCGTCGCGTCGCCTCGGGTACGACTCTTTTCCGCGTAGAGCACGGCGAAGAGGAATGCCCCGATGTAATACGGCACGCCGAGCACGAGCCAGTTGGAGACGCCGTGGACGTACGAGTACTCCCCGACCCCCAGGACGCCCCCGTACCAGGTGCACACGAGCGTGACCACGAACGCAGGAAGCGTGAGGGCGCGTCCCGCGAGCAGGAAGTCCTCCTCGCCGGGGCGCATGCGCCGTGACGAGCGCACCCCCAGCACGAACGTCGCGGCGAGGTAGGCGCCGACGACGGCGAGGTCGAGCGCTCCGAGCGTGCCGGCCATCGCCCGAGCTCAGAAGCCGAACGTCAGGCCGACGAAGAAGCTCCGCGTCGCCGCGGGGAAAAACTCCGAATAGAACTGCGTGTAGCCCGCATCGAGCGGGTAGGAATACCCGAATTGCGTGATCCGGGAGTCGAGCAGGTTGTCGACGCGGAACCGCACGGTGAGCGAGCCGTCCGCCCGATGGGCGAACTTCGAAAGATCCGCGACCACCTGCGTGCCGACGACCGTGTACGGGTCGACCTTTTTCGAAACGTAGCCGGGAACGTCGCGATTCGCCGGCGTCTTGCGCTCGTCCTGACTGTTGTCCGTGTAGATCGTGCCGACGCGCCGGCCGTACAACTCGACCCGTACCGGCCCGAACGTCCGCGCTATCGACAGTCGCGCGGTGTGATCGGGGAAGAGCGCGATCCGGTTCCCCGAGTAATCGATCACGAACGTCCCGCCGGCGCCGTCCGGCGAGAGAAGGGTGGCGTCCTCGAGGAGGTCCCGGCTCACCGCGAGATAGCCGGCGAGGTCGACGTCGCCGGGGACACGGCCGGCGGCTTCGAACTCCAGCCCCTGGTGAAGCGACTTCCCGGCGTTGACGGTCAGAGGGATCCCGTCGCTGTCGAGCCCGCCGGCGTAGACGAACTCGTCCCGGAACTGCATGCGATAGGCGTTCATCTTGATCCGCGTCGATCCGTGGGCGTACCCGGCGCCCAGGTCGAAGCTCGTCAGCCGCTCGGGCTTGGCGTTGGGGTCCGAGTAACGGTTCCGCGCGGGATCGTAGGAGCGGAACTGGTCGGCAGGGTTCGCCGTCGGATCTTCGGGGTCCCAGACGTTCGTGAACGTCGGCTCGCTCTCCGTCTTGCTCGCCTGGGCGTACAGGTTCCAGCGATCGTCGATGTTCCAGTTCGCGCCGACCCGAGGAGAAAGGAATTGATAGGTGGCGTCCCAGGAGATTCCGCGGACCGCGTCGTCACGCATCGAGAATCGCTGGTGCGTGGCCTGCAGCTCGAGATCGATCGTGGCCTTGGTCCCGACGCGCACCGCCTCGCGCACGAACGCACTCAGCGTGTCCTTCCCGTTCTTGTAGTCGTAAACGCGCAGGGACGAGGCCACGGGCGTCGTGCTCGTGCACGAGGGGTCGATGCAGACGTCGCCCGTGGACACCTCGCCGCTGTGGCGCCCGCGGTGGAACAGGATCTCGAGACCCGCCGTCAGATCGCCGCCGTGATGATCCCACGTGACGCGCGGAATCCAGCCGGCCTGACGGTTCGCGAGCGCCCTCTTGAGCCACGCGTCGTTGATCGTCTCCTCGGGGAACTGCGCGGTCGGGGGCAGGCTCGCGAGCGGATCGTAGTCGAACGACGACGAGAATTGCTTGAAGTAGCCATTGCCGATGATCGCGTAGATCGTGTTCTTGAGCATCAGTCTGGGTGCCACGCGCCGGTCGTTCATGATCTGGAGCTGCGGTTGGTAAAAGTTATCGGTCTCGCCCGGCTGGAGCGGGGCGATGCTCCGTCGGGCGACCGGATCGTTGATGTCGGGGAACGGAACTCCGTAGTAGGCAAGTTGGGTCGCCTCCGGCCCGCCGAAGAGAAGAATCCGCCAGACCGAACTTGGAGCAAACCGCTCGAAAGCGAATTGCGCAAAGGTCTGCCGCGACCAGGACGGGGTTCGGTATCCGTCGCTCTCGACGTGGGCGACCCGCATAGACCACCCCCACGACGAGGAGCCGATCGGCCCGCCGTAGCGAAGGGAGACGCGGCTCGTCCCGAACGATCCCGCCAGGATCTCGAAGAGTCCACCGGCCGTTGTCGGCGGTCCGGCCGATTCGAGGTTGACGACCCCACCCACCGCCGGGGAGCCGTACAGCGCCGTCCCCGGCCCGCGCTGGATTTGGATCAGGCCGAGCCCCGCCGCGAAGTCTCCCAGGTCGATCGTGTAGACCTGGTGCGATTCGGGGGTGTTGAGCGGTACGCCGTTGACGTTGACCGCGATCCGCGTCTGGTCGAACCCACGAATCCGCAGATAGCTGTAGCCGAAGCCGTTTCCGGCGTCGCTGTAGGCGTAGGCGTTCATCGATTCTCCCAGGAGCGTCGAGAGGTCCTGGCCGACATTGACGGTGGCGATCTGCTCGGGGCCGAGGTCCGTGAACGACGCGGGATCATGGCGGTCCTTGGCGACGGTCGAAGAGACGACGATCTCTTCCTCGAGGCCGGTTGTGACAGGGGGCTCGTCGCCTGCGGACGCCGCCGGCGCGACGAGAGACACCGCGGCCGCGCACGCCACAAACCATACACAGGTGTTCTTCATGTTCCGTTTCCCTACGCTGGCATGACCCAGTTCAGGTTCCAGGGTTTGATCTCAGCCCGGCTCTCGCCGGACACCCCTAACGGTGACCGAGACACCGTACGCCAGGGGATCGGCGGCCGTCAAGGCGCAGGTTTGACCCGGCTCGGCGCGGTCGGTATATTTCCCGGCTCCTTCGGTCCAGGAAGACGCTTTCCACCGAATAGGAACCCGGCGGCGTAGCCAAGTGGTAAGGCAACGGTCTGCAAAACCGTCATTCACCGGTTCAAATCCGGTCGCCGCCTCCAACGTCGCCGGGACCGAGTGAAGCCGGGGCTCTTGGGATGCTCGATCGCAAGTCCAAACCTCCCGCCGGACCCACCCTCGCCGAACGCGTCGTCAAGTCCGGCTCGCAGCGGGTTGCGATCCTCGGCCTGCACGCTCAAGCCGGCGCGCGCACGGTGCTCGCCTCGCTCGTCCGGCAGCTTCACGCGCGATCGTCGCCGCTCGCGCTGACCTCGGCACCGCGCCTACCCTTGGAGCAGGAAGAAGGTGCCGATCCCCAACCCGTGACGCGGATGGTCGTTCCGGAGGGTGCTTGGATCGCGACCTCGGCGCCGCCGAGTACGGAGGAGTCCGCCGCGAAGCTCGAGCGCATCGAGACGACGGAATGGACGACGACTCTCGGTCCGGTGAGCCTCTATCGAGCCGCGTCCGGGGGGGAAGCCGACATTCACGGGCCGGGAGAGCCCGAATCGATGAAAGTGGTGCTCGACCGGCTGGGAGAGCTGTCGCGCGGCATCGTGCTCGTCGATGGGGGATGGGAACGGAGGGCTTTCGCTGCGCCCGGAGTGAGCGACGGGGTCATCCTGGTGTTCGCCGCGGGATACAGCGCCAACCCCGACCGCTCGGCCGCAGCGGCGCGCTACCTCGTCGAAACGCTCTCCGTGCCGCCGTGCGACGAGGCCGCGCGCGATGCGTGGGCCGAGACCGCCTCCAACGGGGCCGCCGCGCTCCTCGATGCTCGTGGGCGTCCGGTCGGCGTGATGCCGCCCGGCCTGGTCGACCCCGTGCCGGCTCTCCGGACGCCGGAAGGCGCTCCCGTCGCCACGATCGTCCTTCCGCACGGATTGAACGACGAGCTCATGATCCCCCTCGTCAGGTCGTCGCTCCGCTGCACGCTCGTGGTCGCCGACGCAACTCGGATCAACGTGGCTCCGGTCTACTACAAAGCGTGGTTGAAAGGGCGCGGACGCATCCAAGCGGTGCGGCCTCTCCGCATCATTGCGGCGGCCACGAATCCTTGGAATCCTTCCGGTCCCGACGCGAACCCGGTCGAGTTCCGCAACATCGTCGCTCAGGCCCTGCCCGACCTCTCGGTGCACGACGTGGTGATCGAATCCGGCGGAGAGCGAACGAAGCCGATCTGGAAATTCTGGGATTGAACTTCCTACCTGCCTCCGTACTTGCTACACACAACTATCAATAATTCGTAACCCACAAAAAACGATATCGTCATCGGGAGGGCCGTAGGGGGTCACTCAATCGTCGTCTCCGAATCGTAAGCTCATTGGTTACAGCGTTTGGAGTGAAGAATTCTCATTACGTGCGAAGTGGCACGCGACTCGCTCTACGGCGCTTGGCGTCCCATGAGGGGATCGCTCAGGAGACCAAGAGCTCATGCGCCCCTTCGCCCGCCTCGCTGCCTTGTTCCTCGTCTCCCTCATGGCGGCGGCGGGCCGAACGGCCTCCGCCGGAACCGCATCGCTGGCATGGGATCCCGTCCCGGACACCGACGTCGCGGGCTATCGGGTCTATTACGGCACCTCGCCGACTTCGTACACGAGCTCCGTCGACGTCGGGAACGTCACGTCCACGACGATCACCGGGCTCACCGACTGCACCACTTACTACTTCGGTGTGAAGGCGTATGACACCGCCGGCAATCAGAGCACCGCGTACTCGAACCAGATCACGGGCTGGTCGCGCCCGATCGTGACGTCCGCGAACCCGTCGAGCGCGGAGCAGGGCAGGACCCTGACCGTCACCATCACCGGCTCGAACTTCCCCGCGGGCGCCACCGCGCTCTTCTCGACTGCGGGGATCACGGTCAACTCGACGACCGTCAACGCCTGCGGGCAGCTGACGCTCAACGTGACCGTCGGCAACACCGCGACCCCCGGGGCGTCGAACCTGGATGTCACGGACCCCGACGGTGTTTTCGGCACCGGCACCGGGATCTTCACCGTCGTCGCGGCAGCGGCGCCCACGGTGACGGCGACGACTCCGACGGACGGGGCAACCGGCGTCTCGATCGCCGTGGCGCCGACTGTGACCTTCAGCGAGGCGATGCTCCCCGCTTCGATCACCGCCGCCAACGTGAAGCTGCTCGACGACACCGGCAGCGCGGTCGCGCAGGGCGCCGGCTCCCCGACTCTCTCCGCCAACGGCCTGACGGCTACGATCACGCCGGCGGCGAACTTGACGCAAGGCAAGACCTACAAGATCCAGGTCATTGGCGGCGCGTCGGGCGTGCTCGATCTCGCCAACCACGGGATGGCGAGCACGTACACGCAGACGACCGGCTTCTCGACGGTTGCCGATACGACGCCGCCGACGATCACCCTCGTCGGCTCCTCCGGAATCGGCTCCACGACGGCGACGATCACGTGGACGACCAACGAGAACGCCGACAGCCAGGTGTTCTACCGCCGGACGGGCGATCCTGCGTACCAGCAGACCGCGGTCGATCCGACACTCGTGACGAGCCACAGCGTCGGTCTCAACGGCCTCGACGCTTCCACGACGTACGAGTACTACGTGCGGAGCGCCGACAGCGCGGGCAACGCGGCAACCTCCTCGCCGACCAAGACGTTCATCACGACCTCCAACACGTTCACCTACATCCGGTTCGAGGCGGAGGCCGGAACGCTCGTGGCGCCGCTGCGCTCGGTGACCGGTGCCGCAGGCGCCTTCGACAGCGCCTACATCGACACGCCGGCCGGCACGCCGACGGGCAGCGCCACCTCGCCGGCCGGGACAGCGACCTTCGGCGTCAACATCCCGTCCGCGGGCACGTGGTACCTCTGGGTCCGCATCTACGGCCCATCCGCATCCTCGGACACGATGTACGAGTCGATCAACGGCGCGGCGCGTGCGCAGCTCGTGGCCCCGTCCACCGGCCAGTGGGTGTGGGTCGCCGGTCGATCCTACTCGCTCGCCGTGGGCCTGTCGTCGGTCGAGATCGGCGGACGAGACGCCCAGGCGAGGGCGGATCGAATCCTGATCACCAACGACGCGACGTTCATCCCGTCCGAGCAGGCGGTGGGCGATCAGACGCCGCCGGCCGCCGACACGTCGTTCACCGCCACCGGCGCGACGGCGCAGGTGACGCTGAACTGGACGAACTCGGCGAGCGCGGACTTCACTCAGACCGTCATCCGGTACCGGACGGACGGCAAGTACCCGGTCAGCCCCGAGGATGGCCTGCCGGTGGTGACGAAGACGGGCGCGCCGGGCTCGGCCGACAGCTACGTCCACACCGGCCTGACGAACGGCACGACCTACTACTACAGCGCGTTCGCCATCGACTCCGGCGACAACGTCTCCGCCGCGGCGCATGCCAGCGCCCTTGTGACGGATACGACTCCGCCGGCCAACGTGTTGAACCTGAGACGCGGCGACAAGCACTGAGCCGCGGAAGAATCCCGCTACCGCAAAACGGCCCCCGGTCCTCGGGGGCCGTTCTTTTTCAAGGGGCCCAGAGACGCTCCTCGTCGAGCGTCGGATCTCCCTCGCGCATCGCCGGCAGATACGCTCGGATCGCGTAGTCTCGTACCATGCGCTCGGTGGAAAACCTCGGGGCCAGCCGCGCTATGGAGCGCTTCATCCGCCCGATCCAGGCCCGAGGGAGACCGGACGGGTCGCGATCGTAGTAGACGGGGGCGACCTCGTCGACGAGAGCGCTGTAGAGCGATGCGGAGTCCTCGGCATCCTGGCTCGCGGGATCGCCGTACTCCTTGGCCGAGCCGACCGCGAAACCGTAGGCTGGGTCGTACCCCTCGGCCCACCAGCCGTCCAGAACGGAGAGGTGCAGGGCCCCGTTGACGGCGGCCTTCATACCGGACGTGCCGCTGGCCTCGAGCGGTCGGCGCGGCGTATTGACCCAGACGTCCACTCCTTGCACGAGGAACCGCGCCACCCGCATGTCGTAGTTCTCGAGCAAGACGACGTGACCCCAGAGGTCGGCGCTCATCGAGGCCTCGAAAATGCGCCGGAGCACCTCTTGGCCCGGCTTGTCGGCGGGGTGCGCCTTTCCCGCGAACAAGATCTGGACCGGCCGCCCCGCAGCTTTCACGATCTTCGTCAAGCGCGCGACGTCTTGGAAGATCAGGTCGGCGCGCTTGTACGTGGCGAACCGCCGCGCGAAGCCCAGGGTCAGGACGTCGGCCGAAAGGAGCGTCTGCACTCGCCTCAGGTCCTCCGGGGACCGTCCGTGGCGGGCGAGCTGCTGGAGCACGCGCTCGCGGATCAGAGTGATCAGCCTGTCCTTCTGGAGCCCGTGGACATCCCAGAGGTCCTCGTCGGGAATCGCCAGGACCTCGTCGGCGAATCCCGGCTCGAGCAGGCGCTGCTCGAACCCGACTCCGAGGTACCGCCGGAGGAGCGCCCCCATCTCCGGTCCCATCCAGGTCGGGATGTGCACGCCATTCGTCACAGTCGAGATGGATTCGCGCTCCGTGGGGCCGCCTCGGAAGAGGTGCTTCCACATTTCGCTCGCCACGCGACCGTGGAGCTTGCTGACGGCGTTGACACGAGCGGAGGTGCGAATCGCGAGAACGGTCATGTTGAAATCGGCGTCCCCGGGCGAGCTTCGGCCGAGATCCACAAAGGGGGCGGTGCCGCCGGGGATCCCGACCCCCCACGCCTCCGCGTAGGCTCGGACGAGATCGGCGTCGAAGGTCTCGTTTCCCGCGGGCACGGGTGTATGGGTCGTGAACGCCGCCGTTTTCGACGTGGTCGCGACCGCAGCGTCGAATGCCAGGCCGTCCCTGGCCATCGCCCGGCGGACGCGCTCGACCGCGACGAGCGCGGAGTGACCTTCGTTGAGATGCCACACCGACGGCGTGATGCCGGCGGCTTCGAGCGCGCGAAAGCCGCCGACACCCAACACCATTTCTTGACAGAGCCGCATCTCCCTTCCGTGGACGTAAAGCACCGACGTGATGGGTCGGTCCGCGGGGTCGTTCTCCCGCAGATCGGAATCCAAGAGGAGGACCGGCACACGGCCGACCGTCGCTTTCCAGACCCGGATCAGAACGGGACGTCCCGGAAGCTCGACCTGCACGCGCAACGGCTTTCCGCCGGGTCCGGCGACGGGGAGCAGCGGCAAGCGGCGAAGGTCGTAGTCGGGATAGAAGTGTTGCTGCCGCCCGTCGGCGTCCACGGTTTGCCGGAAGTAGCCGCGCCGGTACATCAGGCCGACGCCGACAAACGGGATCCCCAGATCGCTCGCGGACTTGCAGTGGTCCCCGGAGAGCACTCCCAGGCCGCCCGAGTAGATCCCAAGGCACTCGTGCCAGCCGTACTCGGTCGAGAGGTAGGCGACGGGTCCTCCCGAGAACTGGGGGTAGCTGCGCCGGAACCAGCTCGCGTCCGTCCCGGCGAGGTACCGGTCGAACGCACCGATCACGGTGTGGTAACCGCTCATGAAGCTCTCGTTCTGGAGGAGCGGGTCCCACATGTGCGGCTCGACCCCGAGCAAGAGCTCGACCGGGTTGCGCGAGCGGACCCAGCGGGCCGGATCGATCGCGCTGAACAGCAGGTGCGCCCCGGGCGACCAGGTCCACCACAAGTTGTAGGCCAGGTCGTAGAGCCTCGCGACCTCTCGAGGGAGATCGACCTCGGCGCCTTGGAGCGTCGGAATCTCGTGGGAGGACGCCATCGCATCTCCTGGCCGCCCGTCGATGCGGCACGGCCCGCCGCACTATAGAACGCGCGGGTGATAATCTGCCGCTCGTGACGATGCTCGTCCTGACTCGGCCCCTGGCCTTCTTCGATCTCGAGACGACGGGAACCGATCCCCAGCTCGACAAGATCATCGAGATCGCGATCGTTCGCGTCGATCCTTCGGGAGGGCGCGAGGCCGCCACCCACCGCCTCCATCCGGAGCGGTCGATCCCGAGGGACGCCACGGCGATTCATGGCATTCGCGACGAGGACGTCGCGAGCTCCCCTCCGTTTCGGGCGATCGCGCGAAACCTGCTCGACCTGCTCCAGGACGCCGATCTCGCCGGGTTCAACATCCGGCGTTTCGACGTCCCCTTGCTCGACCGGGAGTTCAGGGAGTGCGGGCTCGATCTCGCCCTCGCGGAGCGCCGCATCGTCGATGCGATGACGATCTTTCACCGCAAGGAGCCACGGGATCTGGCCGCCGCCGTCAAGTTCTTCCTCGGCCGCGAGCACGCGGGGGCCCATGGGGCGGAGGCCGACGTCCTCGCCTCGATCGACGTCCTCGAGGCGCAGCTCTCGCGGTACGCGGATCTGCCCAAGACCGTCGACGCGCTGGACGGCTGGTGCAATCCGGTCCCCGCCGGCGCGGTCGATCGCGGAGGGAAGTTCGTGCTTCGCGAGGGCGAGGTCGTCTTCGCCTTCGGACGTCAGAAGGGGCGCACGCTGAGCGAGGTCGCCCGCGTGCAGCGCGACTACCTCGAGTGGATCCTCAGGCAGGACTTCCCCGACGACGCCCGCTCGCTGGTGGAGCGCGCCCTGAAGGGACAGCGATGATCAGCACCACCGACTTCAAGCGCGGCGCCCGGATCATCGTCGACGGTGAGCCGTTCCACCTCGAGGACTATCAGGTCCAGACGCCTTCCGCCCGCGGCGCTGCCACGCTGGTCCGGTGCAAGCTCCGCCACGTCGTCACGGGAGCGCTCCTCGACAAGACCTTCAAGTCCGGCGAGAAGTTCGAGGAGCCGGACGTCGCCTTCCGCCAAGTGCAATTCCTCTACGGCGACGGCGAATCCAGTCATTTCATGGAGCTCGCGAGCTACGAACAGTTCGCAATCCCGAACGAGCGGATCGAGGACATGGTTCCGTGGCTCACCGACGGCCTCAACTTGAACGCCGTCTATTGGAACGGCTCCGTCGCAGGAATCACGCTGCCGCAGTACGTCGAGGCGGAGGTGGCGATGGCCGCGGCGGGCGCCAAGGGGGACACGGCAAGCGGGAAGAACCTCAAGGAAGCGTCGCTGACGAACGGTCTGACGATTCGCGTCCCCTTGTTCATCGGGACCGGCGAGCGGGTGGTCGTGGACCCACGCACGCTCGAATTCATCAGGCGGGCTTCGAAATAGCCGCGAGCACACGCTCCGCCCGAGCCAGGCCGAAGCGCGCCCGCGCCGCAGCGACTCGGGAGGCCCGCGACCCGATCGCGGCGAGTCGATCCCGCTCGCGCCGCCACGCGCGAGCCACCTCCGGAGCGCCCGAGCGGACCAGCAGCGGACCCGCCGCCAGCAAGTCCTCCCGGTCGAGCGACGGGTGGCGGTACAGGTCGGCGTCGTCTCCGCGCCCGGCGGCCAACGTCAGATGAAAGCGGCCGCGTTCCTCGGTCAATCGCTCCGACGCCACCCGCCAGCCGTGCTCCGACAGCCAACGACGCAAAAGAACGGCCTCCGAACGGGGCTGCAGGACCAGGCGCCGGAGATCCGCCGACCGTGGGGCGGTCAGGAGGCGAACGATCGTCCGGCCTCCCACCCCGGCGATCACGACGGTGTCGATGTGGTCGCCCTCCTCGATCGCGGCCAAGCCGTCGCCGGTTCGGAACGCGAGGCGTCCCGCCCAGGCCGCTCCGTGCGCCTTCGTCGCGGACCGGGCGAGGAGCGCCGGCTCCGTCTCCGTCGCAAGGCAAAAGGCCGCGCGGCCGGTAGCGGCGAGCCACAGCGGGAGCTTCCCATGGTCGGTGCCGATGTCGGCGACCCGGCTCCCCGGCTCGATCTCGGAGGCGACGGCCGCGAGCCGCTGCGGGAGACGCGATACGCGACGCTCCATCGCGTGAACTTTAGCGCGCGGCTCTTGCGAGGGGAGAGGTGGGCTCTATAATTCGCGCAGCCCCGGCCCGGCGGGGTACGGGATCGGAGATCACCACATGAACGTCTCGTTCACCGACCGGTTCACGACCGACGACGCCGTCAACATTTACGGTCTGGACGGTTGGGGCAACGGATACTTCGCCATCGGAGAGGACGGTCACCTCCTCGTGACGCCCACGCGCGAGCCGGCTCGAGCGATCGACCTCTACCGCGTGATCGAGGATCTCGGAAAGCGCGGCATCAAGACGCCGGTCCTCCTTCGCTTCCCCCAGCTCCTCGAGGGGCAGGTCAACGAGCTGGCCCAGAGCTTTGCGAACGCCATCCGCGAGTACAATTATCGGGAACGCTACCACCCGGTCTTCCCGATCAAGGTCAATCAGCAGCGATCGGTCGTCGAGGGGCTCGTGCGCGCCGGTTGGAGCGCCGGGCTGGGCCTCGAAGTGGGAAGCCGACCGGAGCTCTTGGCCGCGATCGCGCTCGACTTGTCGCCCGACGCGCTCGTCATCTGCAACGGCTTCAAGGACCAGGCGTACCTGCGGATGGCGTCGACCGCATGCCGCCTCGGCAAGCAGGTCGTCGTCGTCATCGAGAAACCGTTCGAGGTCGATCAGATCATCGAGATGGCGGCGCGCGAGCCGGTGCTGTTCAAGATCGGGTTCCGGATCCGCCTGCAAGCCAAGGGGTCCGGGATGTGGGAGAAGTCAGGAGGGTTCACCTCGAAGTTCGGGCTGACCACCCTCCAGCTCCTGCGCGCCCTCGAGAAGCTGACGGGGAGCGGCCTTCGCTCGAACCTTGCCCTTCTTCATTTCCATATTGGAAGCCAGATCACCGAGATCCGCCGGATCAAGACCGCCGTGCGGGAGGCGGCTCGCATCTACGCCAAGGTCCGGAAGCTCGGCGCCGACGTCTCCTATCTCGACGTCGGCGGCGGTCTGGGCATCGATTACGACGGCTCCAAGACGTCGTCGGACGCCTCCGTCAACTACTCGGTCCAGGAGTACGCGAACGACGTCGTGTTCGGGATCCAGGAGGTCTGCGACGAAGAGCACGTCCCGCCGCCGCGCATCGTCAGCGAGTCGGGGCGGATGCTGGTGGCCTATCACGCGATGTTCGTCACCGACGTTCGGGCTGCGGTCTCCAACCAGGAAACCGACCCGCCGGTGCACACGGGGCGCGAGGCGCAGATCGTCCAGGACCTGGCCGACACCGCGAAGAAGATTTCGGTCAAGAACTACCGCGAGTTCTATCACGACGCGATCGAGTACCGGGACCAGATGGTTTCCCTGTTCAACCTCGGCATGCTCGGCCTCGAGGAGCGCGGCAAGGGGGAGATGTTCTTCCGCGAGATCGCGATGAAGGCGGTTCGCTACTCGAAGTCCGCCAAGTTCGTCGCCGACGAGTTCCAGGAGCTCGAAACGAAGCTCCACGACAAGTACATCTGCAACTTCTCGGTCTTCCAGTCGGTTCCCGATCACTGGGCGCTCGATCAGCTCTTCCCGGTCATTCCCGTGCACAGGCTCAACGAGACCCCGACGCGCAAGGCGACTCTCGCGGACATCACCTGCGATTCCGACGGCGAGGTCGAGAAGTTCGTCGACCTCAAGGACATCAAGGACGCCCTCGAGGTCCACGAGCTGAAGGAGGGCGAGCCGTACTACCTCGCGTTTGCGCTCGTCGGCGCCTACCAGGACACGATGGGGGACATGCACAACCTGTTCGGCCGGGTCAACGAGGCCGAGGTCATTCTGGGCCCGAAGGGCGTTCCGGTGGTCTCGGACGTCCGGCGCGGCGAGCAGGCGAGCGAGACTCTCGCTTGCTTCGGCTACAACGACGCCGAGCTGACGGACGCGATCAACGTGCAGCTCCGGGAGCGCCTGAACCGGGGCGAGATCTCGACGGAAGAGGCGGCGGCATTCCTCGAGAACTACACCTCCCGCCTGTCCCAGTACACCTACCTCGATTGACGGGAGCATCCTCGGCCCCCGCGAGGCACCTGGGGCTAGCCGACGCGACGGCGACTTACGCCGGGATCATCCTCGGCTCCGGCATCTTCGTCGCCCCGGCCGCGATCGCGAGCGTCGCGAGATCGATTCCCGAGGCCGCGCTTCTCTGGCTGTGCGGAGGGTTGATCGCGGCCTGCGGCGCGTCGTGCTATGCGGAGTGCGCGGCGCGCCTCCCCTCGAACGGCGGCTTCTTCGTCTTCAACCGAGAGGCGTTCGGTCCGGCGGTCGCGTTCGTGGGGGGCTGGACCGCGGTTTTCGTGACCTACCCGGCGTCCATTGCCGCGATCGCACTGGTCTTCGCGAGCTACTTGTCGCAGACGACCGGGCAGGTCGTGGCGGAGAGGGCGGCCGCGGCGGCCGCGTTGGCCGCCGCGGGAGCTCTCAACGTCATCGGTCTTCGGACGGGGCCCCGGG
>JACXTT010001482.1_pt1 | contig 38983 bp, 40 predicted proteins | sample 9270951 | NCBI WGS metagenome assembly JACXTT01 (sample SAMN15532306, study PRJNA645909) | rock metagenome | isolation source: weathered quartz diorite | place: Puerto Rico | collected 2017-06-21
GATGAGGGGAATGAGAAGAAAAGAGACCGTTTGACACCCCTCACCCTCGCCCTCTCCCCCAAGGGGCGAGGGAATGGCCCGAAAGCATACGAGGTAAAGGTCTTAAGTTGGGACTAGGGGGGCCGCCGTGCCCCTACAGACCTGGAGCCTTGTCGTAATGCCTGGGCTCATACCAGTGCAAACTGCTCTAATTGAGATCGATGCCATACACGCGAGCCGCGTTGTCCCGCACGATCTTCCACTTTACTTCGTCACCTGTGCCGCGAAAGTTCCGCGCTACAGCTTCGCGCGAGCGCGGCCAGGTCGCCATTAGATGCGGATAATCACTGGACCACATGTAGTTGTCTACGCCAAAGAGATCACAGTTGCGCACGCCCACTTCATCATCAATGAACGTGGCGTACACCTGGCGACGGAAATACTCGCTCGGCAACAATTTTAAGGTCGCCGCGCCCGAGGCGCTCAGTTTCAGCGAGCCCAGTTTGTGAAAGGTCAAGTCAGCGCGAGCCAGGAAATGGGGAATCCAACCAATATCGTTTTCCGCCGACACCAGCTTCAGCGCCGGGAAGCGTTCCAGCACGCCGCCGAAGAGCATCGTAGCGAAAGTGCGCTGCACTTCATGCGGAATCGTCATGGCTCTCAGGAACAGATCCGCATCATAACGGCTCTCGCGTCCATGCCCCGTGCCTAAATGGAGACTCAGCGGTGCGCCCAGCGCTTGCGCCTCCGCCCAAAACGGATCGTACATGCGGTCCGCATAGCTCTGCCCCTCAGGCGGGGAGCACATGATCAATGCGCCCCGCAGCCCCATCTTCATGCAACGTCGCAATTCCTTGACCCCCTCTTCAACATTAAGGAGAGGAATCAACGCCAGCCCTAACAGATGTTTGCCGTCGTAGCGACACAGTTCCGCTAACCAGTCGTTGTACACGCGGAAAAGTTCACGCTGGAACGGTTCCTCCAACAAGCCAAACAAACGAAAGCCGAGGGTCGTGTAAATCACTTCCGCCTCGACGCCGTCTAAGGCCATGTCTTTCAGACGCGGAGCAGCTTCCCAACCACCCGGCAATGCGTTGTCGTAATTCGTGGCCTTCTGAAATTCATTGTACTCACTGGGATCTTTCCCTGCAGCAAACGCTAACGACGCCGGGCGCGGCTCCAGCCCCTCACAGATGAACCACTCCCCTTTGCGTCCTTGCGGCTCATGGACCACGCGCGGAGCGCGGTCCCGAAACGATTTATCCACCCGTTCGACCCATAGATTGCGCGGCTCGATGACATGTGAATCTGCGGAAATCATGCCTTGTGCAGCCATGATCTACCTCCTTTTTACTTCGGCGTTTCCCCAACCGAACTTATGATTGCCTACGATAGCCAATTATGGGACGGAACTGACTGCTTGTAAATCCGAGCAGAACGCAGTAAAGCGGAAGTAACTGGGTGGACCCTACGACATGATCACGACTCGCGTCAAGACAGAGGGCTCGGCGCGTGAGGGTGCGCTGAGTGCAATGACTTGATGCGGAGCGTAGCGGACAATCAACGTCTTTGCGCCAAAGGAGGTACAGCCCATGGCAACCTACCGTATCATTTCCGGGGATTCGCATTTTGTAGAGCCGGCCGAGATGTGGCGGGAACGGATCGACGAGAAGTTCCGCGACCGCGCCCCCCACACCAAATGGGGGCACGATGACAGAGAAGGAGAATTCTTCGTCTGCGAGAACATCACTCCGATCCCGGTCGCTGGCTTTTTTGGCTCAGGCAAGACCGCCGAAGAACTTCCCCAACACGCCAAGCGCGGTTTTGATGTCGCGCCTAAAAGCGTGTGGGACCCGGCAGAACGCCTGAAGGAACAAGACGCCGACGGGGTCACTGCCGAAGCGCTCTACACCTCGATGGGAATGCTGTTGTTTGGATTAGATGACCCTGCACTGCGCGCCGCCTGCTTCCGCGGGTTTAATGATTGGGCGGCCGACTACTGCAGCTACAATCCGCAACGGCTCATTGGGCTTGGCGCTATTACGCTAGAAGATATTCCCGCGGCAGTGGCCGAGCTGGAGCGCATCGCCAAGAAGGGATTGCGTGGGACGTTGATCTGGGGAGCGCCGCCGGAGGACCGGCCGTACAGCTCGCGCGACTATGATCCGTTCTGGTCGGCGGCGCAAGATCTGAACATGCCGCTGAGCCTGCATATTCTCACGGGTCGCGGCGGGGTGCAGTTCGATCCGCGCCGGGTGCTCTATGGCTACATGCGTTTGCCGCAGGAAATCCAGCTCACATTTGCCGACCTCATCGTCGGCGGCGTGCTGGAACGCTTCCCGCGTCTCAAACTGGTCTCGGCGGAAAATGACGTGTCGTGGATTCCGCACTTCATGTATCGCATCGACCATGCTTACGATCGCTTGCGGCATTTTGAAGGCTTGACGCTGCCTATGCTGCCCAGCGAGTACATGAAGCGCAATGTCGTGGCAACGTTCCAGTTTGAGACCACGAACGTGCCGTTCACTCGGCAGATTTACGGAGCGGACAATATCATCTGGTCGTCGGACTATCCGCACACCGACTCGCCCTGGCCGCGCTCACGAGACATCATAGCCGAGGCGTTTAAGGACATCCCCGGAGTTGACGTCCAGAAGATCGTCGGCGGCAACGTCGCGAAACTCTACAATATCAACTAAATGCCCATCCGAGAGGAGGAGCTCTCCGCCCTCCTCTCACGTCGCCCGGAACACTTTCCCCGCTTCTCGCAGCAAACCGGGCTCTCGTACTACCAACGCCGCAAGAAACGCTTCCTTGTCCTGCGGTGAGATGAGAATGCTTCGCTTCTCTGCTCCATACCGCACACACAAACGGTCCAAGGAACAGGCCGGGCCCGATAAGGGACTGGAGGTGGGAGAGATCTCTGCGATTTCTCGCAGGGGAATGCGCCAGCGGAAGGGTCCTGAGCGAATAAGAAGTTCGTGCGCCGTGAAGATGTACTGCGTTCCATAGGTGATCCAAAGTATGAGCGCGGCTACCGCTCCCAAAAGAATGGTCATTACGACGCGAGATACCCACGGTTCTGAGGTGCTCCACACCGTAAGGGTGGAGCCGAATATCGCAACTACACCACCCCAAAGCACCACCACCAGCCAAGCGTCTCGCTTGCTGGGGTAGATTGTTTGTCCATTAGCAACGTTCATCTGTCCTCCGCCCGCTAGCTCTTTGCCATCAGTGCGATGCGGTAAGGATACAGCTCTGCCCGCATGACCTGATGTGCGACTGCCGGGTCACGCTCCATCACATCGCGCGCCGCCTCTTCGGAATCAGCGCGCAGGATCACAATGCCAAAACTTCTCTCATCGGTATTCAGGGTGCGCCCGGCAAGCGCTACCACTCCTTGCTCAGTCAACTGCTGGAGGTACGCAAAATGCCGTGAGATAATTTCCGCCTCGGCAGGCGTCGGCCCCTGCGTCAGCATCTCCGGTCGGGAGGGCTGGATTTTGTATAGATAATGAGTGACCTCTGACATGTGGCTGCCTCTATGCTTTTTACATGCTCAAGATCCGTAACGCATTGCTCCTGTAAATTTCCTCTTTTTGGACTCACCACTGTAGGAACACCATAGATGGTGGAGTAGTACAGGAGTGAGCCCTCTTGGTTTCCGGTTCCCTCGCCCCTCGGGGGAGAGGGCTAGGGTGAGGGGATGTTTACAGCGATCACCCTCGCCTGGGTCTTCTCTCCTCAAGGGAAAGGAAAAAATCCGTTCTCTGTACCCCATATTTTTGTGTGTTTTCTCTATAGCATCCGCGCGTAGATATGCATTATTCAGAGCTGCGCCGCTGCACTTTCCACTACCGTGCCCTTGAAAAAGTCCGGATTCATTCCCGTCCATAGGGACACAGGATTGGTGAAGACGAAGTCCCGAAAATCATCTTCGGTGATGATTTCGTGTTCGACCAACTCGTAGGCTTCTTCGAGGACCTCAGTCATATCAGGTACGTCCCAATGCCCGATGTCAGAGCTAAAGATGGCGCGGAGCCGCGCGCCGAAGGGATTCATCTTGGCGTTGAATGCGGTGGCGTTGAGCGGATCATCGGCTTCACAGCCAAAATAGAAATTAGGTACGAACAGATTGCGAATGTCTTCGGCTTTTTCGATGCCGCATGCCGCCCAGTCGTCAAGCTTCGTTGGGTCATCCTGCGTTCCCCCCAGACCGCCAATCTTGCCCGACGTGATAAGGTGCCGCCCAATCGTCTCCCCGCCGTAACGACGATACAAATCAAACAGCAATTCTTGATTGAGATTCGCGGGGTCGTAGTTGCTCATTCCCTTAGGATTGCGCTTCTGCCAATGTCCGACCATATCCGCATAGAGGCTCGCGGCCCAGCCGACACCGCCTTCGAGGAAACCAAATTTTAACGTAGGAAACCGACGCGTCACGCCGCTCATGAACAACGCTTTGCACAGCACTTCTCCGGCGGCGGCAAAGTGGCCGATATGGTTGTACATGTAGTTGGTGGTGGTGCGCCCGCCCCAGCCCATGCCTGGCGAGTGAAACGTAGGGGGGACCTTCAGTTCAACGCATTTCGCCCACACGGAATCATAATCATAGGCGCTGTCGAGGCAGAAATTGTCAATCCAATAGGTAAACCGGGCTGCTTCCGGAGAAACCCGACTTGCTGCCGGAATCTGACGGCGTGCGTGCCCCGCCATCATGATCGCCTTCAGTCCTAACTGCTTTACAACATATTCTAGTTCAGCAATCGCTTCTTGCGGCGTCTCCATAGGAATCGCCGCCGCTGGAGTCATGCGGTCAGCGAACTCTCCGTAGTAATCTGCATGAAAGGTATTTAGGGCCCGGCAACTCGCCTGTCGCAACTCCGGGTCCTCGATATGCGGCAGCATCAATCCTAAGGAGGGATACAGCACCGTAAAATCCAAGCCAATGTCGTCCATGCGTTCATAGAGCAACCTCGGCAAAGTCGCCGTGGCGCGGTCCAGCGTGTTCTTGGTCGGCAACGCCCACCACGGCGAGCGGGTAGCGTGCTGTTCCCGTCGTTCTTCAGGAGAGAGACGATACCAACGGAACAGGTTTCCCCAACTGCCGGTCAACCGCTCGTTTGAATTATAACGATCGACCATGCGCGGCCCTGCCACTTCTTTCAGATAATCCAAGAATGCGGGCTCGAATTCCACCATGTGACCGTCGGAATCAACCACTGGATGATTGAGACGAGAATGCACCTTTGCCGACTTGGATTGGGTTGTCATCGCCGTCATCCCTCCTTGTTGCTTTACAGCGTCGTACAAATCCCCCGCTCGGCTGCGCCTTCGCCGCCCCCTTTGACAAAGAGGGCCGACAGACACGTAGTGGCTGGCGGGGGGATTTTACCCTCGGACATGCCTGGAGAAAGCTTTTCAGATAATCCCTAAGCGACTTCGAAAAGACCAGCCGCTCCCATGCCGCCGCCCACACACATGGTGATAACGACGTAACGCGATCCGCGCCGCTTCCCTTCAATCAGGGCGTGCCCAATCATGCGCGTCCCACTCATGCCATATGGATGTCCGATCGAGATTGCCCCGCCATTGACATTCAGCCGCTCATTGGGAATTCCCAGTTGGTCACGGCAATACACAACCTGGCAAGCGAACGCCTCGTTCAATTCCCACAGATCGATGTCGTCCATACGCAGGCCATTGCGCTGGAGCAGCTTGGGCACGGCAAAGACCGGACCTATCCCCATCTCATCTGGTTCACAGCCAGCCACTGCCATCCCCCGGTAGATCCCTAACGGCTGCAGGCCCCGCTGTTCGGCTTGTTTGCGCTCCATTAACACGCACGCCGCGACGCCGTCAGACAACTGACTGGCATTCCCAGCCGTGATAAAGCCGCCCGGACCCATGACCGGCGGCAATGCGGCAAGGCCCGATAAGGTCGTGCTGGGCCGGTTACACTCATCCCGGTCAATAGTGATTTCTTTACGCGTCGACTCGCCAGCTGTCTTATCTTGGAACAACTTGGTCACCGTGCACGGAATGATCTCGGCGTCAAAACGTCCCGCTTGTTGTGCTTCAGCAGTGCGTTGTTGACTTTGCAAAGAGTATTCGTCTTGCGCCTCTCGCGAAATGTTATAACGTTTCGAAACCACTTCGGCAGTATCGATCATCGCCATATACAGCGCCGGCGCATAACTGAGGGCGAGGCTGTCTTCTTTGCGGTAGATATTTTGATGCTCGTTTTGCACGAGGCTAATGGACTCCAGACCGCCGGCGACGACAGTTTGCATACCATCGACAACAATCTGTTTGGCCGCCATCGAGACGCTCATCAATCCCGAGGAGCATTGACGATCGATGGTCTGCCCAGAAATAGTCACCGGCAGTCCGGCGGCAATGGCGCATTGTCGCGCGACGTTGTAGCCCTGCGTCCCTTCCTGGAGAGCGGCGCCCATAATGAGGTCATCAATCTCGCCGGGCTCTACGCCTGCGCGTTTGACCGCTTCTTTGATGATTGGAGCGGCCATACTTGGGGTCGTAATGTCGTTGAATGCGCCGCGATACGCCTTCCCAATGGGCGTACGGGCAGTGGATACGATGACAGCTTCTCGCATGAAATTCTCCTCTCTCGGCTTCCCACTTCGTCGTACACCGTGTTTGCCCATCACCCTCCAGGCGCTTGCGGGAACGACGCGGGATATCAGCATAGGAGTGCCATCTTCTCCACTCTTTCGCAAGCTCCATAGCTTTCTTTTCCTTAATTCAGGGCGTTTGACAGGAGGTCTCTTTGCGACGGATAATGCTCACGCTTACCGGGGCGTCGGATAATGGAGAAAGTTCAGGAGAAGAACCGGTGCGGAGCCAGAACATGACGTTCGAGGAAGTGCTGGGACAGATTCAAGAGCTGCTACAGCGGGAGAAGCGAGTCTCCTACCGCGGCTTGAAGCGTCGATTTGACCTTGACGACAAGTATCTCGAAGATCTGAAGGAAGAACTCATCGGCGCCAAGCGGCTCGCGGTTGACGAGGATGGACGCTTTCTCGTCTGGACAGGCGCGACATCCACTTCAAACTCTACGTTCCAGGCTCCAAATTCTTCCTCTTCTCCCCATACCCAACACCTAACACCCAGCACCCAATCCCCAGCAGAGCGTCGGCAGTTAACCGTCATGTTCTGTGACTTGGTAGGCTCCACTGCGCTCTCTGAGCAACTTGATCCTGAAGAGCTGCGTGAGGTGGTGCGCGCTTATCAAGAAACCTGTACGACCGTGATCCGGCGCTATGACGGACATATTGCCCAACACCTGGGCGACGGACTGCTTGTCTACTTTGGCTATCCAGCGGCGCATGAGGATGACGCCGCGCGGGCCGTGCGAGCGGGGTTGGAGATTGTTGAGGCGTTGCAAAACGCCGAGGGTTCAAACCCTCGGCTACCATCAGAGCAGCACGACGTGCTAAAAAGCGCCGCAGAGCGGCGCATGAAGGTAGGCCGGTCTTTCAAGGCCGGACTCCAGGTCCGCATTGGCGTTCACACTGGCCTTGTCGTCATTGGCGAAATCGGCAACAGCGAGAAGCATGAGATCCTGGCGCTAGGGGAGACGCCGAACCTGGCGGCACGACTGCAAGGATTGGCCGACCCCGATACCGTGGTGATTAGCGCCGCCACCCAGCGCCTTGTGCACGGCTTGTTTGAGTGTCAGGATCTGGGACCACAGAATCTTAAGGGTCTTTCTACTCCGTTACCGGTGTATCGCGTCGTTGGTGAGAGCGCAGCGCAAAGCCGCTTCGAAGCGGCGGTCAGTAAAGGGTTGACGCCGCTGGTGGGAAGAGCCGAGGAAATCGCTCTGCTGCGATAACGTTGGGAACAGGTCAAAGCTGGCGTAGGCCAGGTAGTGTTGCTGAGCGGCGAGCCGGGGATTGGCAAGTCGCGGTTGGTGCAAGAATTGAAAGAACAGGTCAGCACCGAAGGAGCCGCGTGTGTGGAATTTTACTGCTCGCCCTATCACCAGAACAGCGCCTTGTATCCGATCATTGAGCACTTGCAACGCCTCCTCCACTTTACACGCGAGGAGAATCCCCCCACAAAGCTCGCTAAGCTCCAGCAAACGCTCTCTCGCTATCGTTTCCCCCAAGCGGACACCGCGCCGCTGTTGGCCTCTTTGCTTTCGTTGCCCCATCCCGAGGGCTATCAGCCGCTGACCATGAGCCCGCAGAAACAGAAAGAGAAAACACAGGCCGCTTTGGTGGCGTGGCTGGTCGAGGAGGCGGAACAGCGCCCAGTCTCCACCATCTGGGAAGACCTGCACTGGGCCGACCCTTCGACGTTAGAGGTGCTTACGCTTGTCCTGGACCAGACGCCCACGACGCGACTGTTGGCGTTGCTGACTAGTCGCCCTGAGTTCACCTCGCCCTGGAGCTCGCGTTCCTATCTCACGCAACTGACGCTCACTCGCTTGGGACGACCTCAGGTGGAGACGATGATTGAGCGAGTCGCGCGCGACAAAGCTTTACCCCCAGAGATAGTGCAACAGACCGCGAGCAAAACGGATGGCGTGCCGTTATTTGTCGAAGAATTGACTAAGACGGTGGTGGAGTCAGGGTTCGATGTAGGGGCGCAGCATGCTGCGCCCACGACGTTTGCAATCCCCGCCACGCTACAGGATTCGTTGATGGCGCGGCTTGACAGGCTAGGATCAGCCAAAGAGCTTGCCCAGCTCGGCGCAACTATCGGGCGAGAGTTGAGCTATGAACTTCTTCACGCAGTCGCTAACCGAGACGAAGAAAGCTTGCAGCGCGGGCTCAAGCAGTTGGTCGAGGCAGAGCTGCTCTACCAGCGCGGGCTGCCGCCGCAGGCCCATTATCTCTTCAAGCACGCACTGATTCAGGACACGGCTTATCAATCATTGTTGAAGAGTAAACGTCAGCAGCTTCATCAACAGATTGCCCAAGTGTTAGAAGGACGATTTCCAGAAGTCAAAGAAACCCAACCTGAACTGTTAGCCCATCACTACACCGAGGCCGGGCTTATTGCGCAAGCCATTCCCTATTGGCAGCAGGCCGGAGAACGCGCAATCGTGCGCTCGGCTAATGTGGAAGCGATTCGTCATCTCACCAAGGCATTGGAGTTGCTCAAGACCCTGCCCGGCGCTCCCGAGCGCGCCCAGCAAGAACTCACACTGCAAATAGCCCTGGGCGTACCGCTCATAGCTACCAAGGGCTTTGCCGCCCCTGAGATGGAAAGAACCTACACCCGTGCCCGGGAGCTCTGTCGGCAGATAGGCGAGACCCCTCAGCTCTTCCCGGTGTTGTGGGGACTGTGGGAGTTTTATTTAACGCGGGCGGAGCTGCAGACAGCACGAGAGCTAGGAGAGCAGTGTCTTACTTTGGCCGAGAGTGTCCACGACCCTACCTTTCTTCTAATGGCACAGATTGCGCTCGGACATACCTCACTCTTTCTCGGAGAGTTCGTCTCTGCTCATGTATACGAGGAACGGGCGTCTGCACTCTATGATCCCCAGCAACACCGCCCTCTAGCCTTCCTCTATAGTGCGGACCCTGGGGTGGGCTGCTGCTCCTATGCGGCCTTGGCCCTGTCATTGCTTGGCTATCCAGACCAAGCGCTGAAGAAAATCCACCAAACATTCATCCTGACCCAAGAGCTATCTCACCCTTCCCACAGTTTGGCTTTTGCCTTGGCCACTACTGTCTGGTTCTATCAGCTTCGGGGAGAGAGGCAAACAGTTCAAGAACAGGCAGAAGCAGTGATTGCACTCTCTGACGGGCAGGAGTTTCCAGTGTGGTTGGCATGGGGAGCGGTGTTCCGCGGTTGGGCACTGGCTGGGCAGGGCCAAGGAGAGGAGGGGATTGTACAGATACGCCAGGGTCTGGTTGCCTACCGGGCCTTAGGGACGGAGCTAATACAGCCATATTATCTTGCTATGCTGGCCGAGGCGTGTGGGAAAGCGGGGAAGGCAGAGGAAGGGCTTACAGCGTTGGCGGAGGCATTGGACAGAGCGAACAAGACTGGGGAGCGTTTCTACGAGGCGGAACTGTATCGACTGAAAGGCGAACTCCTGCTGGCGCAGGCAAGGGAACAGGCAACGGGGAACGGGCAACAAGAAAGAGTGACTGACCCCTGAGCCCTGTTGCCCGTTGCCCGGATTTTGGTTCACCGAGGGGTTTGATACCAAAGACAAGAGGCCAAGGCGCTGCTTCAGGAAGTGAATAGTTGAACCGCGACTTTAAACTCAGGCTTTGCCTGGGTATGAGAAAATTATGTTGGAACAGCTGAAGCAAGAATCAGTACGTCGTATTGTTCCTGCAGCTGAATCACGAGGTCGTGTATCTGATCGCGAGCCCGATAAATATCATTCTGACTCACAGGTAATCTGACCTCGACGCTGATTTCTTCATCCTCCAAGGGAGTGCTTCGAGGCACAATTTGTGCCTGAGGATAAAGAGAGAGCACGCCTTTCACTAGTTCCGCGGTTGCTGCTGACACATTTAACGCGGGATATTTCACTGCTTGTAGGCTCATGGATTTTCCTCTGCGTATTTTTTTGGAGTCTGCTGTACAAGTTGCATCACGTCCACGACTGTTCTCAGTCCTTGCTGTGCCTCTGTCTGGGAAATGGCTTGAGCACGATAATGCGCATCCAAGCGTAACTCATAGAGCGCTAATAGCCTTTTGTACAGCGAAGCGAGACTGGTTGGAATGATGACTGGATTTGCCCATTGCCCATGACAAAAACTGCGCGTGATGCCTACATGCCGCCACTCGCCTTGGGGCGGATTACCGAGAGCCACCCACATAGCCTGAAAACTGGCATAATACGCAAGCCCGACGCAGGCCCCATACAGTTGGTGCTGCAGTGCGAGTTCTGCGCCTCGATGGAGCTCCTGTGCAGTTGCCCAGCGACGGTTTGTTTCGGCCAGATCCATAAAGCGGATTTTGACTCTAGCACCAGAAAGTTACGTTCCCAGGCATAGCCTGGGAACGAGGTTATCCTGTCTCAATGATTCAATACGATCTTACGCCGCGCTCGAACGCAGGACCTGTCCTGGCAAGGCTCCAGTGTGTTGCTGCTCTTTATAGAGCACGACTCCGTTCACGATTGTGCACTGCACGCCGCGGGCGGGCATGACCAGCCGTCGACCGCCGCCGGGCAGATCATGGCGCATCTCAGGCCGCTTCGCCGACCCCACAGTGTTATAGTCAAACAGCACGATGTCAGCAGCCAGGCCCGGCGCGAGTCGTCCACGATCACGCAGCCCAAAGAAACTAGCAGGCTCCGACGTCAACCGCTGCACGGCGTATTCCAGGGTCATCGCTTCTTTCTCCCGCACCCATGTTCCCAGCAAGTACGTGGCGTAGCCCGCATCGCACAACATATCCACATGGGCTCCGCCGTCAGAGAGGCCGATCATCGTGCGTGGATCGGTAATCAATTCACGCACCCCTTCTTCATTCGAGTTGAAGAGCGGAACGATGTACTGCGTCTTGAGGTCATCCTCAAGCACGATATCAAAAAACGTGTCTAATCCATCTCGTCCTCGCTCGCGGGCGATCTCCGCCACGGTTCTCTTTTCCAGCGACTTTAGCGCCGGGTTGCTCACTTCATGCACCTCGATCGTCTCCCAGCGACCAGAAAACACTAACCGTGGTCTGGCGAGGTCCGCCCGGAAGGCGTTACGGAACTCGGCGCTGCGATACAAGGCCTGCTGCGCCTCCACCGTTTGGTTGAAGGCTGGTTTCCATGAACGCATAGCGGCAAAAATAAACGGGTTGCGCAAATCTACCTGACCCACGAGTGGTCGGCAGCTAGCTTGAGGAATGCCTTTGCGTTTGATCAGCGGCTCCGCCGCGCGCAGCGTATTCATCGCCGCTTCAGGCTGATCGTCGCGGCTGAGCACGGCCAGCCAGGTCACCGGCCTGGCGCTTTCCGTGAGGAGAAAATCCAAGAGTTCATACTTGTCGGGCTGCGCAGGGTCGCCTAGCGCCACTTCGATCACGCCACGATTTAGCTCCTTCAAGACATTAGCATAAGCTTTGAGTTCGTCGCGGCTCGCCAAACGACAAGCCAGGGGACGCCCTTTATAACCGATATGCTGCGCCACTGTCGTCGTGGTGAAGCCCATAGCCCCAGCCGCTACAGCTTCTCGCAGCAGCGCTTGAATCTGACGCGTCTCTTCGGCGGTGGCCGCTCGGTCCATCGACTCTTCGCCCATGACATAGTGCCGAAACGGGGTGAGCGGCGCCAGGAAACCCAAGTTGATGCCCATGCCGCGCTGTTGCGCCGCGTTCATGTATTGAGGAAAGCTTTCCCAATCCCACGTGACCCCTTTGGAGAGAACATCAATGGGAATCGATTCGACATTAACCAAATCCCAAGCGGCGATCTCGTGCACCTTGGGTTGGCACGGGGCGAGGCCTACCCCGCAATTACCCATGATGACGCTCGTTACACCATGCCACGAGGAGCAAGAAATGAGCGGATCCCAACAGATCTGTGCGTCATAGTGCGTGTGGGGATCGACAAACCCCGGCGCGACGATCAAATCCGAAGCGTCGATCACTTTTTTGGCGCTGTCCGTGATCTTGCCGATCGCGGCAATTTTCCCCCCAGCCACGGCTACATCCGCGCGGTAACGCGGTGCGCCAACGCCATCAACAATGGTCCCATTTTTAATGAGGATATCGTATGACATCAGGCTCTCCTTTCCGAGTGCTTGGCTAACTCCCTGACCATCGGGCGGTGTCTTTCCTTGGCTATAGCACAGAAGGAGTGCTCCAGGAAAGACAATGGCGCCTGTTGTGTATCGAGCGGTCAGAATCCCTAAGTGACTATGCGAAAAACCTTCTCTGGGCATGCCTAGAGCAAAAATCCCCCCGCCAGACACTACGCGTCTTGCGGCCCCCTTTGGCAAAGGGGGCGGCGAAGGCGTAGCCAAGCGGGGGATTTGTACAATACCGCAGAGCAACAGCATTGAGAGTTACTCGGATAGGCCCTAATACGCCGAAAGTCCCCCATCGGCGGGCACGATCACTCCAGTAATCATCCGCGCTTCATCAGACGCCAGAAAGAGCGCAACGCGTGCGATGTCTTCGGGCTCGCCCACCGAAAAGGGATAGCGCTGTATCTGGCTCTTGATCGCCTGCGCCTGCGGAGTGGGGGCCGGCGCGTCCAGGCTCTCGCCGAAGCGCGACTTCACTCGGTCAGTCATGATCAGGCCCGGACCAATCGCGTTCACACGAATGTTGTCTTTGGCGTATTCTCCCGCGAGCGACTTGGTGAATGAAATGACCCCTCCTTTTGCGGCAACATACACGTGGGCCGGAAACGAACCGCGCAACGCCGCCACCGAAGTCATGTTCACGATCGCTCCACCACCAGCTTTAATGAGTTCGGGAATGCCGTGGCGACAACAGAGAAATGTCCCAAGCAGGTCCAGAGATAGTGTATGTTGCCACACCCACATGTCTACATCGGTAACTTTCCTGTCTTGCGGGACCGATCCGCCCGCGCAGTTGTAGAGGACATCCAACTTGCCGTAACGTGCGATAGTCTGCTGGATGGCGTTTTTGACGCTGTCCTCCTTGGTTACATCCGTTTCTACGAAGAGCGCCTCGCCGCCCGCCTCACGCACGGCTTGTTCGCTAGCGCGGCCGAGTTCGGGTTTGAGTTCGGCAATCACCACTTTCGCCCCTTCTTGCGTAAAGAGCAGCGACGCGGCCCGAGCGATGCCCGATCCTGCGCCGGTAATAAACGCCACTTTTCCCTGTAACCGTCCCATATAAGATCCCTCCTTTGTCGACTTGATGTGCTTGCCCTGTAAACAAGGAGCCCGACACCTTACACCACTTCCTGAAAGATCGTATCTGTTCCCAGACGTGGACAAGGCGCTTAAGCGCCTTGCCTGCAGTCAAAATGCTACTTTCAAAAAGGATTCGTTATTATTTACTCTCTTTTGCGACTCCCCGGCAAGGGAAACAGCTCACGCCTCTTGCCGGTCTTCTTTGCTCTACGCTACACTCCGCTCTCACCAAACGTCGAGTCTACAATTTCGAGGACCTAAGGAGGATTACCATAATGGCAGGCATATTAGACGGCAAAGTTTCACTACTGACGGGGGCGGGCTCTGGCATCGGTCGCGCGACCGCCAAGATTTTTGCTCGCGAAGGCGCGCGCCTCGCGCTGGCGGACATCGTAGAGGCCAACGGTCAGGAAACATTACAGATGGTCAAAGACCTGGGCGCCGAGGCGATATTTGTCCGGACTGATGTATCGAAATCGCAAGAAGTTGATGCGCTGGTCGCCAAGACGGTGGAGACCTACGGGCGGCTCGATTGCGCCTTCAATAATGCCGGCATCGGCGGCCGGGGCGCGCTTACGCATGAATATAGCGAAGAGGACTGGAATCGCGTGCTCGCGGTCAACCTGACTGGCGTGTGGCTGTGCATGAAGGCAGAAATCATCCAGATGTTGAAGCAGAAGAGCGGCTCCATCGTCAACACCGCGTCCATCATGGGACTCACTGGCGCTATCCGCGTCCCAGCGTACACAGCGGCAAAGCATGGCGTGGCGGGCATCACCAAAGCCGCGGCGCTGGAATATGCGAGACACGGCATTCGGATCAACGCCGTCTGTCCCGCCCCGATCTACACGCCGATGCTCATGCAATCTTTCGAAAAACGACCCGACATTGAAGAGCGTTACGCCCGCTCCGAGCCGATGAAACGCATCGGTCAGCCAGAGGAAGTGGGCGAGGCGGTGGCGTGGCTCTGTTCTGACCGCGCGTCATACATGACCGGCGTGCCAGTGCCAGTGGATGGCGGCTACATGGCGCAGTAACCACCAGCTGAGAGGCTCAAGATCAGCTTGTTTTCCTCATGCCCAGGCTCTGCCTGGGCATGTCACTGAGTTCCGGCCCTAGCGCTCTAGTGACGTTCCCAGGCAGAACCTGGGAACGAGAGTGTTAACTTTTGAGCTTGACGAGGGACTATAAACTTGTTTACTTAATAGCCACAGGATTCACGGGCGAGCCGACTGCTCCAGTAACGCGGAGCGGTTGGGCAACAAGCAAGAACGTGTAGACTCCGTCCTGCGCGCAATCCTGGCTCAATGCTTCCAAGTCCCAGATTTCGCCGAGCATCATGCCCATGTCGCGAATAGTAAGCAGGTGAAACACCAGGACAGCGTCGGGAAATTCTGAATTGAAGACTTCCACCGCGATGTTATCGCTGGCCACCGCCGCGGCTTGTTTATTATGTAGCCATTCAGCGCAACGCCAACTCAGACCGGGCGAGCCCATCATCCACTCCTCACCATTGTGGGTCTCTAGAAAGTTGACTCGCCAGCCCGTGCGCACGATGACGATGTCGCCGGGCTCCACCGTGACTCCTTGCGCTTTCGCCACCGCATCTAAATCTTCGGGAGAAATAGTGGTGTTCGGAGCTAAATATTTCACGCCGCGCTGGTGAGCCACATCCAACAACACTCCGCGTGAGACAATCATGCCTCGGCCCGCTACCTGGTCGATGCTATCCTTGGTCGCGCCAAAACTGGTGACGGCGGACGCCGGGTAGCCATTGTAGAGCTGACCGTCGTAATACACATGGGACAGCGCGTCCCATTGGGTGCTGCCTTGCAGCGGCATGATGATGTAGTCGTCATTGAACCGCATAGGCCCCTTCCAGAACTCAGCAATTTGCGACTCGGTGCTCCCACCCCACCCCTCTAGATGGCGCGCCGCATTTTCATCACCACCGTCCACCGACATGATGTGAATGGGATTACGGCGGAACCCATGCGCTCCCTGCGGCCCATAGGAGTCAACCGGAATACTGAGCGGAAACACTTTCCCCTGTTTCACCATCGCCGAAGCGCGAGCGATTTTTTCCGGAGTGATATAATTCAAAGTTCCTAGTTGATCATTCGGTCCCCACTTGCCCCAGTTACGAACTTTCTCTGCTACCTCTCGCCAGTTTGCAGCCATTGACTCTTCCTTTCTCGAGTATCGAAATCAAATAAAACACTACGTCATCAAGGGATATCCTATGACGCCATCGCTTTCTGAAAAGCGGGTCGCGCAGACACCCTTTCCAGATAACGGGACACTGCTGGAAAAGCTTCGAGCGCCACTCCGAAGACTTTGGCCATGTTTACCGTGTATCCAATCATAATGTCGGCCGCGCTGAACTCTGCGCCCAGCAAATAGTTTTGGCCGCCAAGACCTTCTTCCAACGCATGGAGAGAACTTCGCGCCCAACCGTGCATCTCTTCGAGCACGGGCTTGAACCGCGCATCATCGCTTCGCACGAATCCATACCAGCCTATGAGATTGAGCGCCGTGCAGCCCGTCGATTCGGCAAAGTGTATCCACTGTAGGTATCGCCCCCGTAGTGGCGATCGGACCTCGGGCTCAAGCCTTCCGTTCCCATACCGTTCCAAGATGTATTGGATGATCGCTCCTGACTCGAACATCGAAATGTCACCGTCGATAAGACTCGGAAACTTTCCGTGCGGCGTATCTTGGTCAAAGAGCTTCTCTAGTGGTACTTTGAAGGTCTTCGTCTCCACGGTATAGGGAACGTCGCCAAGTTCTTCGAGCAGCCAGATGACGCGTGCAGAACGCGTTCGTGGGGCATGAAACAAGGTGAGCATGGGACCTTCCTTACCTAGACCGACGTCGGCGCGTCGGTTCATCGAGCCAGGGATTCGGAATAAACGATTCCTTCGGGTCGATCCGCACGCCAGGAGGAATGATACCGTCAATGCGATCCAATACATCCGGCGTCAGTCGCAGTTCTGCAGCCGCCATAACATCCTGGAGTTGCGCCTCAGTCTTTGGCCCCATGATCACGGAACTCACGGCCGGATGCTCCGCGGCAAACGCCATTGCCATATGCGTGAGCGAGAGTCCGGCTTCTTGCGCCAAGGCGCTCAACTCTTCTACTAAATCATATTTCCGTTGCACCTCTGGTCGTTCTGCATCCCAGGTTCCCATTCGGCTCAGACGCCCGGTCGCCCGGCTTCCTGCCGGAAGCGGCTCGTTACGACGATACTTTCCGGTCAGCCACCCGCCCGCCAACGGCGCGTAGACCATCACCCCAACGCCGTGTCGTTGACAAGTGGGCAACACGCCTTCTTCCACACGGCGACTGAGGATTGAGTAGATGCACTGCTCGCTGCGTATGCGCGCGAGCTGATGCTGCTCGGCAACACGCTGCGCCTCGACAATCCACTCAGCCGCCGTGGCCGACGCGCCAATCACGCGGATCTTCCCCGCACGTTGCAAATCGGTCATCGCCGCCAGTGACTCTTCGAGCTCCGTGTCCCAATCCCGCCGATGAAATTGATAGACGTCAATGTAATCCGTTTCAAGCCGTTGCAGACTATTCTCCACGGCGCGTACGATCCACCGACGAGAGCCGCCGCCTTCATTTACATTCCGCCCCGCACTGGACATCAGCCCAACGCGGCCCGGCGGGAAGAAGCATTTGGTAGCAAGCACCACATTCTCGCGTCGCCCCTTGAGCGCCTTCGCCAAGATGCGTTCCGACTCGCCGTCAGAATATGCGTCAGATGTATCAATAAAGTTGACTCCAGCGTCAAGCGCTGCATGTGTCATCCGGATACACTCATTGTGATCCGTATTGCCTCCCGATCCGAACATCATAGCGCCGAGACAGAAATGACTGACTTTGACGCCTGAGCCGCCTAGCGTACGGTATTCCATTCGTTCTTCCTTTCCAGAGGGGTGCGCCTTCTTTACTTCAATCCACAGGATGAGTATCGAGGCGGACAACTATTCCTTGTAGAGCAGCCGAAGACGCCGGGTAGCGTTGCATCACCAGAGGATCATGACCGGGAATGATATGTTGAGCAGAGGAGGCGAGACGTTCAACGGTGCGAAAGGCGTCGAGTGTCGCGGCAATGTCCACCACCGCAATGAACGGACGATTCGTCTGTAGGTTTTCATAATAGTGACTCGAATCGGACGCAAGCACCACATGGCCTCGGGACGTGTGCACACGCACGACTTGCAGTCCGGCCGTATGTCCCGGAGCCAGATGCACTGTCAGGCCGGGCGCGAGTTCAAAGTCGCCTTCGTATAAATCAAGTCGCTGCTTAAAGTTGAGCCGCACCACGCCCACGATGTCTTCCTCTTCAAAACCATGCCTGAAATAGGGGTAACGCAGGTAGCGTCCGGTGGCAAAAGCAATTTCACGCTCCTGCAGATGAAAGCGCGCGTGCGGCAATTTGAGAAAATTCCCGACGTGGTCGTAGTGGAGGTGCGTCAGAATGACATCGTTAACCGCGTCAGGATCAATATCGAGCTGCCGCAAAGATTCAATCGGACAGCGCAGAAAAGTGCGTTTGCGACGCGCTGCAGTTTCAGCAGTGAATCCTGTGTCGACGAGAAACACACGATCCGGCCCGACCACAACCCAGGTGAAGTAGTCCATCGGCATCGGACCATCGTGCAGATCGCCGCCAATGAAATGGTCGGCGCGCCGGGCGTCGCGGGTCGCATATTTAATCGCGAAAATTTTGTATTCCGGCAGCTTCTCGGCCATGTTCACTCTCCTTTTTTGGGCTTGCCGTCCCGCGTAACGGCCTCACGGAGTTGTTCCTGATCAACCGCAATCTGCACCCCTGCCCGCTCTTGTTGGAGGAGCATCGCCGCCCGTGAATCACGGTCCCCCCATCCTCGGTTGAGCGCCGTCGTCAACTCATCCAAAGCCAGGTTCGCCATTGGCATCGGAACCTGCAGCTGGCGACCGAGAGCCGTGGCCAAGGTCACGTCTTTGTGGGCCAGCCGCAGGGCGAAGGCGGGCGGGTCATACACGCCAGGAAGGAATTGGTTAATGAGCCCATCAAAGGTGCGCGTACGTCCGAGAGCGCCTTGGCGTACGGCCTCCCACAACGTGAGGGGATCGACCCCAGCCTTGACGCCCATCGTGAACACCTCAGAGAGAACGCGATTGATCGCATACCCGGCGCAATTATGTACAAGCTTGGCCACGCTGGCCGAGCCAATGGGGCCGACGTAGCGCGCTTGATCACCGATAGCGTCGAGCACTAGTTTGTAGCGCTCGAAAACGGCCTGGTCGCCGCCCACCCAGATAGCAAGCTTGCCGGTGGCGGCGCCACGCGGCCCACCGCTGACAGGCGCATCTAATAGCGCCACTCCGCGCTCAGCGAACACCGTATGGAGACGGCGCACGACATCCGGCGCATTCGTTGAGAGATCAAAATACGCACTCCCCGCTTGCATGCCGACAAGGAGTCCATCGGGGCTGAGCGCCGTCTGTTCAACCTCGACCGGTCCGGGCAGCGAGGTAAACACCACCTCCGACGCCTCGGCGACTTGTCGGGCAGTGTCGGCCCAGAGGGCGCCAGCGGTCACATGCGGGGCAGCTGCTTCACGCCGGAGATCATGCACAACCAGAGGATAGCCAGCCTTCTGCAGGCTAGCGGCCATCTTCGCTCCCATCGTTCCCAGCCCGATGAATCCTACTTGCATAGTCGTCTCCCCAGCCGGGCTACGCCCAGCGCCTCGGTCTGTCCATTATTCTTGTTCGTCAAATACGCTCTTGGCGATTGTGGCCGCCGTCATGGCGGTTGGCCAGCCAGAGTAGAATGCTAGGTGCGTGATGAGTTCGCCGATTTCTTCTTTTGTCACACCGTTTGTGAGTGCGCGTTGCAAATGGACACGTAACTGCTCTGGACGATAAGTGGACATCAAGGCAGCAACGGTAATTAAGCTACGGTCGCGTTTTGATAGGCCTGGACGTTCCCATACGTCGCCGAACAAGACCTTCTCCGTGAGATCGATCAACTTGGGCGCCACAGTGCGCACCTTTTCCCGCGCCGCCGATACGGATGATGATGGGGGTGTAGCCATAAATTCCTCCTTTTACGAGCCTTTTCCTATCAAAAGCACGACCAAAACGTTGTGGTCCCAGACTGATGAATGACAATGGGGTAATACTGCCGCCTCTTCTCACCGGTCAACCCCCCTATTGCCTCAGCTTGGGCGGTCTATTACAACCGCCGTTTAGAAAGGAGGACATTTATGTCCACGGAAGAGACCATGCTCTTACCGCAACGAGTGACGTATTCTGGACACACAGGTCTTCGCATCATCGGCGACGCCTGGGGTTCAACAGACGCCCCACCAGTGCTGTTGTTGCACGGCGGAGGACAAACCCGTCATGCTTGGGGCGGCACGGCTAGAGCTTTAGCGCAACAAGGCTGGTATGCCGTCGCCCTCGATCTGCGCGGCCATGGCGAAAGCGAATGGGCGCCGGATGGCGACTACATGATCGACTCGTATGTCGCCGACCTGCATAAGGTGCTCGCACATTTTCGTCAGAAGCCTGTGTTGGTGGGCGCTTCATTGGGAGGCATGACTTCACTATTGACTGAAGGCGAATCCGCACAATCAGTCAGTGAAGCATTGGTGCTGGTCGATATTACGCCGCGTATCGAACAAGAAGGGGCGGACCGCATTCTCGCGTTCATGAGCGCTTATCCGAACGGTTTCAGCAGCCTTGAAGAGGCGGCGGATCATGTGGCTTCGTATATTCCCCACCGGCCACGCCCCAAAGATCATAGCGGTTTGGCGAAGAACCTGCGCTTAGGATCGGACGGTCGCTACCGCTGGCACTGGGACCCGAACATGATTAATCCGAACCGTCGCCGCCGCGATCCGGAACGCATGGTCGCCGCGGCGCGATCGCTCAAGGTGCCAACCCTATTAGTGCGAGGAAAAATCAGTGATGTGGTTAGCGACGCCACGACGAAGGAATTCCTCGAAACCGTGCCGCACGCGAAATACATCGACGTGGCGGAAGCCGGACACATGGTGGCTGGCGATCGCAACGATGTGTTTAGTAAAGCGGTGATCGAATTTATAGACGAAGTAAAGTTGTAACTGTGCGGGGCGGCTGCGAGCGGCCGCCCCATTACAGCCTCTACAAAGCCGCAAGAATCACACTCTTAAATTCAGCAAAACCGTCAAGCTTGAGGGCGCACCTTATGAGCGACACGCAATCTCATTTGGATAAAGTTCGTGACCAATTCAACCGGCAGGCGGAAGTCTACGCTCGCATGCAGCATGCGACCGATACGGAAGCGTTTCGTAAGCTTGTCAACCTAGCGCAGACGCAGCCGCATCACAAAGTCCTCGATGTCGCGTGTGGTCCTGGGTTTCTCACCATGACTTTTGCTGAACACTGTACAGAAGCTGTGGGGTTCGACGCTACCGACAAGTTCGTGGCGCTTGCGCAGGCAGAAGCAGAGCGGCGGGGGTTGCGTAATCTCACTTTCCAAAGAGGCGACGCCGGACAGTTGCCATTTGCTAACGGAACGTTTGATATTGTCGTCTGCCGCGCGGCCTTTCATCACATGCCGCAGCCGGAGCGCACGCTCGCCGAAATGAAACGTGTAGCAAAAGCTGACGGACGTTTACTCATTCTCGACATGCTGGCTTCAGAAGATCCGCAAAAGGCCGAGTATCATAACCGGATCGAGCGCTTATGCGATCCTTCCCATGCGCGCGCACTCCCTGAATCTGAGTTCGAACGTCTCTTTACCGACGCTGGGCTCCAGCTCATCGCCCATCCCAAAACCCAGCTTCGTTTTAGCATAGACGAATGGCTTAGACATGGCGGCCCTTCGGAACACGCGACCCGCGAAATTCACAGATTGATTGAAGACTCGCTCGACGGCGACCGTACTGGACTCGACATCGAACGAGATAATAGCAAGCTGTATTTCAACCATACGATCGTGACGTTTGTAGCGACGCCGGCGGCGAGCTGACCTCAGATGCGCTACTGGGGATCATTACGACATAGACGCGGATTTTTCGAGGTTCTCAAGCTTTGTCATCCACTCGTTGAAGTGCGGACACTGTTGCTGCATAGCTGGCAAACCAATCTTCTGAGCAATGAGGGGACCCGCAGAGACTTTTGCCCCTTCGTACTCCGGTATCTTGCGGATGATTCTCTTGGATGGCGCTGAATTCTTGCCGTCGTCTATCAACTCCGGAGAAGTAAATTGAGAACACTCAGCAACAAGACTCTGAATTTTATCAGCGTGCTCATCAAAGCGGGCTTCAAACGTCGACGGATCACAGAGTAGTAAAGCTTCGAACTCGTGTAGCTGAAGGTACGGAATAAATCTGCGATGCTCCACGTCATCAGCGAATGCTTTCTCCAACGTGACGACACGCGTGTAAGGGTCTGACTGTTTTTGCGCGTCGGCAAATCCAGGAAAATCATTCGGCAAGGCGTACACATCAAACATCGTCGTGAAGTATGAGTCCTTATTCTGGTCCTCCTTCATCCACAGACTGAGATCTTTCTTCACTCTGCGATAATCAATCACTCCTCCTCGATAAATCCGCCCCCGTCTACGGCTTGTTTCCACGCAACGGGCGTCCGCCACGATGTTGAATTGCCCCAAATGGTTCACCAACACCATGTTGACGAACGTCTCTTCAGTCTGACCTTCAACAACCATATACAGGCGGATCATGAGACGGGTCTTCCCCCGATTACGTTCTTTTCCCACAATTCAGCCAACGAGTATTCTTCAAGCCACTCTTTTAACCGCTCAGGATCAAGTCGTGTAAAGGTTGACTCTCGACCAGGTCGGCTAACAACAATGATAGGTTCCGGCTCAAAACAATCCACAAACGTCATTGACTGTGTAGCCAAAATTACCTGTGTCTGTGTTGCAATGCTTTTCAGCAGGCCGGCAACAATACTGATTGCATAGGGATGCAGTCCCAGTTCCGGTTCATCCAGAATCACGACGGTCGGAAGGTCTTCTTCTGGCTGCAGTAGTAGCGAGACAAGAGCCATGACTCGCAAGGTTCCATCTGACGCCTGATGAGGTCCAAAAATGATATCGCTGCTGCGTTCACGCCATTGCAAAATCACCGTACCGTCTAATGGCTCTAAAACAAAGTCAGCAAAGAAAGGAGCAATCTGTCGAATGGTCTCAACAATGCGGAAATATGCCTTGGGCTGTGATTCGCGAAGCCGCAAGAGGAAAGGAGCGAGATTCGCCGCATCTTCCTTCAAAAAGCGATTGTCATTGACATCCCACCGTTGCCGCACCCGCGCCGTGTCAGAGGTATTGTGGAACTGATATACGACACACCCCTTCATCAGCCAAAGAATCGTCTTTGCGGTTTGGTCTCCTTCCTCAGCAACTTCGACCAACCGGGCTTCTCGGTGACCAGCGCCCAACAATCTCCAGTCTGCTTTTCCCCCATAACTGTGTCGGGAGAACCGATATTTCTCATCGGCAAAGATGAGGGTGTCGGAAGCAGCGTGAAACAGGCGCATGGCATACTCATTGGTTCCTGCATCAGTCTCGAAAGTCAGGGCAGTTTCAAGCTGCGGCGTGACAGCTGCGCCATCATGGAGTAATGTGTTCGCTCCGCCAGATTTACCGATGTAGAACTGTAGATTACCTGGAGACGGAGTCATCCAATTAAGTAGTTTGAAGAACGAGATAAGATTCGACTTACCCGCACCATTCACGCCAATAAGAACATTCAAGGGTTTAAGTTCCAGATCCGTCAGGCGACGAATCGACTTAAATCCATGTAGTTCCAGTTTCGTAAGCATTCTCATGGTCACACTCTCTCGCCAAAATTGGAGCACGGTACGCAAAGAGTCTCTGGCTACATACTCGTCGCTTCAGCCCACTTTGATGGAAGTCCTTGGACAATCTTGACAGTCTCAACACTCACTCGCACGACTTAGCCGACCAACCGAACGATATACTCCTTATCGTCAGACCGGTTCGGATCGGATTTGATGCCGCTCCGTTTGTCCTTGGAGACCTGGTATTGATCAACGATCCACTCTAACGCACTGCGGTTGCCCAAGCGATACAGAAACGTTTCTGGGGGAATTCCGGCAAGGGTCAACGATTCGTTAATCTGTAAAGAAGTTTTTTCTTTGCGAAGCCGCATTTTCTCCACGCGATACGACAGCGGCAAATCAGGTAACTCAGTCCATTTAAGCGGATACGGCTCCAGCTTCTCGTAATCGAGGTGTAGTTGCGCCAGCTTCTTTCCCGCCTCGGCAAAGGCATAGAAATCAGCGGCGAACGGAATACGCGGCAAGTCGCGTTTAAGATTATCAGCGAACCGTTCACAGTAGCCTGGATGATGCAGGATACCATAAACATAGTAGAAAACATCCCATTTTGTGATCTCTTTGGCACTGTAGTGATCACGAAACTGACTCAGCGCCCAGTCGGTAATGTTCTCGCGTCGGTTGCTGCCGTCTTCGTCGTAGATGTAAAAGGGGAAACATTGAGCGGGGTCGGCATAAAAGTTGAGATCACAAATTACATTCGCGGTCAGTATCGAAAATTCCTTTCTGCCATAACCTCCTATAATCATCACTCGATTTTCACTCTCCGCTTCAATGACCGGAAAGATTTGAGGGAATACTGCCTGACGGTGGTTCATCACAGAATCAAAAAAGAGAAATTCACGGGTGAAGGGCCTATAAAGTGAATTCCGAATCTTGACTTCAGCAAATTGGGCGTAAACCTTACGCAAGAGCGTTTCTTTAAGGCGGCTGCTCCATTTGATTTTCGTTGGGTCATCAGTCACAAAATCATCGATGTTCTTTGGTCGGTTGGCTCGTTTCCAGCGATCAATCTCACCGTTATAGGTTTCAATGCTCTTTTTAATTTGCTCTTCTAAATCGTCTTTTCTAAAGCTGTACACCCACGAATCTCGGTTCGTATTTACTCCTATCGAAAAGGTTTTGAAGATAACCTCGCCTCTCGATGCTTTCGCAGACTTCGCTTCTCTACTCCCTAATGGCAGTAGAGAATAAAACTCCTCAGAACCTTCAGGAATCAGCCAGTTATGCCGAGCATCAGGTTTTAATTGTCTCCATTTAACTGTTCCTACACTCTCGGTTTTTATAAGCCAGCTAAACTTCTCTTCTTTACGCCAATCTTCCGGAACTCGATGATAGAAGAATTTTCGGTTCGGATGCTGTGTGTTCCGAACAGCAACGGTAACACCAACTCCCACCTGAATGCCAAAGACATTGTGAGTCGTGCCGCTCAGCTTTGGGTTTTCACGAACATTACCATGGAGATCGATATGATAGATGCGTGTAAAGTCCTGGAGCAAATGTTTACGCATTCCGTCAAAAGCAACTTGACCAACGAATCCGTTGTTGGTGAAGAAACAAACCACCCCATCTCTCTCCTGAAGGCGATCAGTCGCCCAGCGAAAGAACTTCACATATGCGTCTGACAATTTATTCACACTGCTCGCCTGAGAATCCTGTGCATAGGTTTCTCTCAGACGCGCATCGATCTCCGGATATTTACGGTTCTTGTTGTTGTCATTCTCGTTGATCTGTCCGACATTGTATGGTGGATTGCCAATGATGACCGTGATTGGCGCTTTCTTCTGCCGTTGCACGCGGGCAGTGTTCTCCTCGGTCATAAACGAGAACGCACTTTGCGCACTCTCGGCCAAATCAAGCGTGTCAACAAAACACAATCCTTCGAACGGTTCGTACTCACCAGTCAGCTCGAAATAAGCGTGTTCGATGTTGAGCGCGGCTATGTAGTAGGGCAGCAGCATGACCTCATTGGCGAACATTTGTTCGCGGTATAAGCGTGGGAGGTCACGTTTCGGAATGCGGCGAAGCAGGTTGACAATGAAGTTACCCGTGCCCGTACAGGGGTCGAGAATGGTCACGTCCTTCCCACCCAACCCCTTACCGAACTCGGTCTGCAAAACTTCGGCGACACTAGCACACATAAAATCAACGAGCGGCTGCGGCGTGTAGACGATGCCGTGCGTGTCCGCCACCTTGACCGAATAACCAATAAAGCGTGCATTGTTCTTGTGGGCATCGGACAGTTTCTCCACCAATCCACGAGCAAGGTCAGGCACGCGTTGCCTGAAATCTTCGACGGCTTTGTTGAAGTCTTCGTGCGCCGGGATCGTGTATGAAAAGAACGCGACAAGGAGCGTGATAAGCTGTTGAGGTTGAGTGAGATCGGCCTCCAGCACCACGATCTTATTCTGGTAGAGGTACGCCTTGCGCGTATCTTCAAAAATCGTGTTGGTAAGAGGATAGCCTTTGGCGATCTTCTTTTGGATCTCGGCTTCCAGCTTGTCCTGGGTATCCTTGGCCTCCCAGTAGCCATGCTCTAGATAGTAAGCGTCACGAAAAGTGCCGTCCGGACGAACCGACGCGCTAGTCAGTTCAGGAATCAACGTCCAGCCAACGCTTTTCCCAACTTCGGTCAAGAGGTTCTGAAACGCCGAACGTAGCGCGCCTTCGTGTTTTACCCGTTGGCGTGCGTATGCTTCCAAAGCTGCGTAATACGCCGTGATAGGTTTTGACGTCGGTTTAAGATTGAGTACAGCTGGCATCGACTACTGGTTAACCCTGTTCACCGGGAAGTGCAAGGGTTACCCAGCAAATTTCCCTATCTGGCCTCTGGTTGAATTATAAACAACTGCCCTTCTTTATTAACGCAACTCCTATCCCCCGAGACACTCGCGCTTAGCAGTCCTAGAACCATGAGACCAATCTCACGCCCAGTGAGCCCAATCGTACTCGCCGTTGGCCCGCCAATGACGACGACGCAAAGGGCGATCGCATACAGCCTCGGATCCCAACGTGACACAAGCTTCTCTCGCGTCATCAAAGTACAGAAGAGGAAAGACGGCGAAGGACCAAATGCGCGGCGTCGGCCTCAATGGTTATGCGGAATTGTCTCAAGACATTCATCCCTAATACGCCGTCAATCTTCAATATAGGAGGAAATGCTAGAACGATGGCCGCAACGTTGAGGAGCTGAAAACCACCAATGCGTAGCTCTGTAATTGTGATCAGTGGAGCCTGGAAGGGACTGCCCTGAGCCGGAGCAATGAGGATCTGAGCAGGGTTGATACTGATGCCCAGGAAGGCAACCAGCTCAGTACTGAGCGCCGTGTACGCGGCTCCGGTGTCAACCAGGAACTCGAAGTCTTGCCCTTGGACCATTACCGGAACTAACAGTAAGCCGCCATGAGCAAGTCGACCCTTGACCCAACTAGCGGAAGGCAAGCATAGCCTCCACGCCTTCTGGAATAGGGTCTCCGGTGAAGAAAATAAACAGCCTCGATGTCGGATGCTGCATGAGGTAAGTCTTTGCAGCTTGATAGACCTCTGATTTCTCAGGACTATGTGAGATGACCTCACCTGTCAGTGGCGCGTTCGTTTTATCCACCTTGAGGACTTTTGCAACGACCCACTGATCGACGAATGTTGTTCTCACCTCGGCAATCTTCATAACGAGAGAGTAGCGAAACGAATCGCCTCACGCCACTATCGGCTTGCTACCGCTGGGAAATAGCTCGCCAGCCGAGCTACGAAAGGACCGAAGGGCCGTAGTCCAACTATTCGATCGCTGCGGCAAACGCCCGCAACTCGCGATTGAACCGTTCCGCATCTTCCCAAAACGGCGCGTGGCCAATGCTGGGATAATAAGAGGTCTGCGCGTGTGGAATTTTCTCCGCGTTATGTTTCGCCATACTTAAAAGCACGATGGCGTCGTCGATCCCATGGGTAATGAGCGTCGGCTTCCGCAGCGTCAGCAACAGGTCATCATTATCAACTTGACGGTTCATCAACCCCTCTCGCACCTGAGGCGGGACAATGAGATTATATCCGAGGAAGAAATACAAATCCTCGGGCGAAGGCTCAGCGTACACGCACAGACGGACAAATTGCTGTACGGCGGCGGCCCCTTCTTCCATCACGTTTGAGAAGAGTCCGGCAACCACTTCTTCACTGACGCCCTGACCACGGAACGACGTGAATGCGTCGCCTAGCTTTGAGGTGGCGCCAACGAAATGTATCCCACCGATGCGTTCCTCACCGTAATAGCGCAGATAGTCGCAAATAATCATGCCGCCGTAGGACCACCCACTCAGCACCGGCTTTTGCAAGCCTAGGGTTGAGATGACAGCGTTGACATCATCCGCCCACAAGCGGGAGTCGCCGTAAACATTTTTGGGCTTCTCAGACAGGCCGTGCCCACGGATATCCATCGCGACCACGCGAAAATCTTTCTCCAGATCGGAGTGCAGTTGCTTGTTCCATGAGAGGCGGCACTGAGAAAATCCGTGAATAAACAAGAGCGGTCTGCCATTAGGATTCCCAGTTTCATCCACGCGCAGCTTCAAACCGCCGCCGCCAGTGACTGTGTAGGTTTTCATCAGTTGTCCTCCTCGCAGTAGGCCCTCGCGCCCATGTATCCGCAGTGCGGTCAGGAATCAAGCCGCCCGCCACAACCAACGAAAGACCAACAAATGTCCGAAGAGAGCGGCTTGCACGATGAAGGCCGGCAACCATACATAAGGCGCGGAGGTTATGAGAGTTGTAGCGGGCTCATTAAGAAACACGCGAAACGGCGTCGGCGCCGACAACATAGCAATTGTCACCACGTTCACCAGCAACCCTAGCCCCATGAGGTTCCACGCCAACAAGCTCCACATCGGCAGTCGTTTACGAGCCGCAAGCCAGGCGATCACCGGAGCAGACAGTCCAGTGAGGACATCAAAGTTGCGGCCCTCAAAAGTCATCTGCACAGGCATGGCGCCGTTTTGATAAAAAAGAAAGAGGATGAGTTCGACGGGAATACGAAACACCTGAAAGCCAATGAGAGCAGAAATAGGCAAGCCTGCGATAAGGCGGCTCCCCAGGCGAGAAAAGGCGCAAACACCGGTGACAATAATAGCTGCAGCCAGGAGTTGTATGATGGGCGGAGGAAACTTCGACCAGTCGGAGAGACTGCCGCGCTCTGCTAACGTCACAGTCACAGTTAACCAAATAAACACGAGTACAGTGATTCTCATCGTCCAGCGCCAAGTCACCTCTCGCATTTCGCCTAAGTTCCGTCCCGCTCTCCAGACCGCAACAATCAGCAGCACGACAAGACCGAATACAATGACAACAAATAAGGCTATGACGTTCAAAGGAAGCAGGGGCGGAGGTTCCATCACGAGCCTTATTTGCCGTGGAGCATCAACGTTATGACGTGGGAGAATTTGAGCCAGGATCTGAACTCTTCGTTGTGTCTCATCGGCTCCATGCCGACCTATCCTCGGCTCGCAATAAACTGACCTTCTCTCGCCAAACTAGCAAAACTCGCCAAATTGTTTTCGTACAAAAGAAAAGGGAGACCACGCCTTTCCGCCTCCGTACGAAAATACTCGTTAATGAGCACGGCATTGCGGAAATCGTCAGCCGAGATCGTACGCTTGAGGTGGCTTGGCCCTTGGAGGCGTCGCAGGTGCTCATCAAGCTGAGGGGCGGAAAGCACGATGGACAAATCAGCTCCAGCGTCGCTGTACAGTTCTGGAACCAGGTGAGTTCCTTCTACGATCAACGACGTCCCTTCATTGCGTGCGCGCCGAATACACGAAAGAATTGCGGGCCGCAACCGCGCGGCTTGCGCGATCAGCGTTTTGATTGGATTTTCCGAACGGAAAGTAAAGGTGAAAAGGTCGGGATCCTTCGCCGGGGAGGTTTCGGTGCGCAGCACCTCACGGATGAAGCCGGTTCCTAAACGATGGTCAATACCTAAGAGAAAACCCAATTCTCTAGCAAGCGTGCTTTTCCCCGTGCCAGCAGTCCCCCCGACTAGGATAATTGGTTTTTGCATGTCATCCTCTCGCATGAGGCGCGGCGCTCCCCATCCTCCTTTTTCGCCGTGCGCTCCGATGATTACGGGCGGCAGCGTACCTAGGTTTCACGTCGTTTGTCAAGGAAACCTAAGAGAGATGACACAAATTCCTGCTCAACCAAGCGTAGAAGGACACTGTTGAGACTCTTTGGAGGAAAGTGCAGTATGTATTGTGGAGTCTGCACTCAGCCCTCATCTGCACGAGGCAAAGTCTTACACGGGCATCTTGCTGCCCGTAGCATCTGGAGAGATTTTCGCCTTAATACCGCGCAAGGGCGTCACGCCAGCGCGCTTCTAACGCTTGGCTTTCTCCTTCAGATAGGACGTGCAAACGAGGATGCCCATCGAGCAGGACGCCATCGGTGGGGTGGACATAGCGTCTGATCTTCTCCATGAAAAAGACTACTGAGCCAATAGGCAAGAGTTGTTTGGACGAAAAATAATAGGGAGATTTCGTTAAATATGCTTGCATAGGGAAGGACTCCTTTTTCCTCTCTGAAGGGGCTGGATAGACGAGGGGAAGATCCTGAGCTGTAAAGACTAAAGGCCCCTTAGTGCTTTGGGGTAATAGCTCTGCAAAAATGCCATCCCAGAGTTGTTGCACTCGCCGGGCATCCGCAGCCGACGAGAACCGGCGATTCCGGATTGGTGGGGAAAGATGCGGGTCATTTGAGCTCGACATCAATGCTCCTTCCGCGCGGGTCTAACGGATAGGTGCGCGTGGCTACAGGCGTGAATGGAGTGAAGGCAATCTGCCGATTTCGAAGTGAGGTAGTCTCCATGGAGTGCGCCGCCAACGCAGAGCTTTGTTCCACATTCCACATAGTGGGGTGCTTACTCCTGTCCGAGCTCCCACTGTTCAGGCAGCGGCTGCGGGCCCGGGAGAATACCAGCAATGTCGGGATCATCCGTACCGTTGCCTCGCGGCCCAGACTGAGCCTTCTGTTGCTTTATTTCCTGCCGGCGTAGCGCTTTGTCCCGTTGTTTTTGCAAGCGCGCCCTTTCCTTGTCCCGTTTCTGGCGTGTAGGTCCTGCCTTATTGGCCATAAAGACGCCTCCTCAACTTTCCCTTGTGTAGCGTTAACATCCTCGACTCCATGAAAATACAAAGGCCCCGGCGTCTACAGACTCCCGGGGCCTCGACTCTGTCAACCAATTCAAGACGGTCAATACTGCGAGGCGCGTAGATTTTGGAAAGTGTACCAGTTCAGCGCCATACGGACAAGCCTGGCATGAATATCACCCAGCGATCTGCCACTAACACCATGTTTCCGCATCATGTTCTCTTCCCGACCTCATGCTCTAAAATCCACAGCTCGATGTCGTACTGACAGCCTATTCTGGAGTAGCAACTGCCAGCGGAAGTTGTATCGCACTTTATTTCGATGCGCAGTAGCAAAGAAGGCTTGCTGCAATACGAGAACAATTGACAGTCGCCCTGCCGCCGCCGTATGGTCATGCCGTCGAGGAGGACATTTGTATGGATAAGAACGCTGTCGTGATTCCTAAAGGCATGGAACATTATTACGAGCGTTTCCACTTTGCCCCAGCCGTAAAGGATGGCAACCGCCTGTACTGCTCCGGCGTCATCGGGGTTGGCGCTGACGGTAAACTCGCTGCAGACCCAGAGGCGCAATTTACGCAAGCATTCGAATCGGTAAAATCCGTTCTCACTACGGCAGGCGTTTCGCTTGCCGACGTGATTGAGATGACGACGTTTCATGTTGGCTTACATGAACACCTGACTGTTTTCCTGAAGGTCAAAGACCGTTACCTCCACGAACCCTATCCAGCCTGGACGGCGATCGGCATCACCGAACTTGCGTTTCCCGGCGCTCTTGTCGAAGTCAAGGTGATTGCTCGGCTCAACTCGTAGCGGAAGAGTCCATCAAAGGCGCACAAAGGATACTGGCGTAGCAAGGGGAATTAAGACTCTCTCCAATAGAGACACTGTTCCTCTTGCTTTCTTTTGCAAGAGGAAGACAATCTTTAAGGCGTCAATCTCTCAATGCTTTCAACAGCGCTCGCGCGTCTTGCAAATCTTTCGTATCAAATCCTTCCGTAAACCAACCATAGATCTCGGCTAGCTGTTGGTGAGCTTCCTGGTTCTTGCCTTGTCGCCGCCACAAGCGCGCTAAGCTAGTAGTCGCGCGCAATTCAAACAGCTTCGCTTCTTGGCGGCGCGCAATCTCCACGGCTTTGAGAAAGCAGGTTTCGGCTTCTTCAGAATGATGAACGCTAAACGATGAATGATGAATGACAACAGGCGCACGCTCCTCTGTTTTGCCCTTCTGTTCATCATTCATCATTCTGCATTCTGCGTTCAAAAGAAGCTCCCCTTTCAGCCGATATAGCTCGGCTTCCCACAGCCGTTCGTCATGCTGCTCGACCATCGTGAATGCTTCTTCTAAAGTGGGAAACCCTTGAGCAAATTGCCCCGCGCGTCCATACGCTTCCGCCAACCAGCAGAGTATTCGCGTAATCCCGGCTCTGGCGCCGCTGGTGCGGTACAACGCGAGTCCCTGCTGCGTCTGTTCTATACCTTCCGCTAGTTTGCCTTGTTGAGTCAGTGCAATTCCATGAGCACAAGTCCCCAGCGCCCACCAGAACGTCAAGTCATAGGCCATGGCCAGGTTGATCAACTCTGCCGCGTAGACTTGCATCTGCACCCACTCATGACTACCTCCGTGTAGGTTCGCAACAAGATACAACATACTCCCAATAGTTTGGGTGGGCCCTAGTTCTCGCGCTACCCTTAATGTCGTTAGGCTCTGCTGTCGGGCCTGATCGAGGTATCCTAGCGCATGCAGGGTCGCAGCTGCATACCCCCGAGCGCGCACCCGAGGGTCGAGGGTGTAATTGAAGAAGGTAGGAATGGACAGGGCTACAGCAAACTGCGCGAGAGCCTGCTCACCGTGCTGCCGCGCTCTCGCCAGTTCTCCTTGAAGGTACAGGGTCACTTGCATATTAGCCTGCGCGACTCCGAGCCAGGCAGGATCAGCGGTCTGCTGCGCCAAACGCAACAATTGCTCCGCCAACGGCCGCGACGTCCGCTGTTCCCCTCGCGTGAAAGAAAACGCCCAAAGCCCAGCCAACACTGGCAACAGGTCCAGCGTTTCCCCTAGCTGCCGACAGAGGGTCTGCGCACGCGCCAGCGCCTGTTCAAATTCCGGAGCAGTAAACCCTTTGGCTATCATAGACGCCGTTGCGAGGCCGAGCTGTAACTCAACTTCTTGCCGCCGCCGTGACGGTGTGTCCGGCTGCGCCGCCAAGAGCGTCATCGCACGGGAGAAGAGACCCAGGGCTTCGGCGGAACCTGCTTTTCGCAAGGCGTTCTGCCCGGCAGCGAGCAGGTAATGTATGGATCGAGCCAGTTCTTGTCCTTGTTCAAAATGTTGCACTAATTCTGTGGCATGTTCGCCTGCGCGCTCAGCATAGCCCGTCTCTTCCCGGAGCCCAATAGCTCGATGCAGCCGAATCTTGCGCACTGACCCTACCCGTTGATAGAACGCCTCCCGATAGAGTGCGTGCCGAAACCCGAACTGCCCGGTGAGCGTTCCGTCCGGCCAGGTCGTCACCCCTCGGTCCTCCAGAAACACGCCTCGCCTCGCTAACTCTTCACATGCATCTTCGAGCGTCTCTAGGGTTGTTTGCAGCCCTGCCGCCACGCTCGCCACCGGAAACACAACTCCCACGACACTAGCCGCTTCCAGCAATCGTTGCTGCTCGGAAGATAAATCGTCTAGTTGCTTCCTAAGCAGGTGCTGCAAGGTGTCAGGAATTGCGCTGGTGCTCAGCTCTCCTCTGACCTGCCATTGTCCCGCTTCGCGCATTAAGATCCGGCGTTCCAGTAAATACTCCACCGTATGCACCAGAAACAGCGGATTCCCATCCGTCTGTCGCCATACCTGGTGCGCCAACATCGACGGGAGTGTCGAGGTGGATGGCCGCTGCTGTAGATATGCTTCCACCTCAGCTTCCGTGAAGAGTTCCAAGGCCACACGCACGCCTAAGCCGCGCATCAGCAGTTCCTGTACCCGACCCCGTAGCGGATGATCGGTCACCGCTACTTCCACGGGACGATAGACGCCGATAATCAGCAAACGCGCCGGCGTGCGCCGCTGCGCAAGATACGCGAGCAGTTCTATAGTGGAAGGATCACTGACGTGTAAATCTTCTAGCACCAGCACCAAACCGTGCTCAGCGCTCATGGCTTCGAGCGCTTCCGCCATTTCCCGCAGCATGCGTCCCGAGGTCGCTCCTGCTCCTTCCCGTTGCAGCTGTTCCCGCTCGGCGGGTTCGATCAGACCCGAGAGGTGCAGCAACCACGTGGGTGCGTACCGGCGCAGCGCCGTGAGCACGTCGCCTCCTCTCGGTCCCTGACATAATTGCCCTAGCGCTTCTAGCACTGGAAGATACGCCTCACCTTCCCCTTGGCGTTCCAAACACTGCCCCCGGCCAAGCCAGACCTTACTAACCCCTAACTCCCGATCTCTAATCCCCAAGAGGAACGCATCCACCAACGTTGTTTTTCCGATCCCCGCTTCACCGGAGATAAAGCCAAGCTGGCGTTCGCCGGTCAACGCTTTTTCTAACAGATTGTGAAGTTGGACCAGCTCAGCATCTCGACCCACCAGCATGAAGTGTTGAGTACCGAGTGTTGAGTGCTGAGTAAGGAGAGGGAATTGGTCTTCTCCTTTTGTCTTTTGATTTTTGGTTTTCTTCTTCCCTACTGACTACTGAGGGCTGACTACTGACTACTTTTTCAATGAAACGATACCCATCCTGTCCTACTGTCTCGTATTAGTGGGGATCTTCCACCCCTTCGCCAAACACGTTCCGCACCGCGGGGATACATACCTGGACATTAGTCGGGCTCACAATCGTTTTGCCCCACACCGCCTGGCGCAGAAGTTCACTGCTCACCACCACATCCGGATGCTCGACCAGATACCGCAAGACCGATAAGGGTCGAGGTTGCAGCGCTACCGCCTTCCGTCCCCGCCATAGACGCAACGGTCGCTGCGTCAAGCGAAACGCGCCAAACTGCACACTCTCCGGGAGAGGCGCAGATTCTGTCTCGCGCTGCTCCGTCCTCATCACTTGCTCCTTCGCAAGCCGTCGCAAGCGATCACAAGCACAAGCAAGCGATCGCAAGCAAAAACCAAGCGTTGTTCACTTTCTGCCAAGCGCTGCCCCTTTTACGCTTTCCTCAATGCGCGACACGAATCGCAAGTCACAGAGGAGGCGGACCGTGACGGTGAATAACCAAAACGCACCACAAATACAAGGGGTAGCCTTCCCGACCAATCGGGCTTTCGTGGTGCAGTTTCAGAATGTGCTCTCTGGACGCGGCTCTTTGATTGCCGGTCGTGTGGAACATTTACTGTCGGGACGCCGGGAACGGTTTCACTCCTGGAAAGAACTCCGTCAGTTCATCCTCCGAGAACTCTCTCAACTGGAGAACGCGGTTGTTCACACTGACCCGGAAGATACGGAAGACAAGTACGCTGATCACGCTGCACTAGAATACTCGTACACCGATCGCACCAGAGCCCCGCCAGAGTCTACTCGGGTGCGGCCCCTCATTCCGGGCGAGCAGAGCGAGACCCGGAATCCAGGGAGAAAAACTGGATTCCCGCTTTCGCGGGAATGACGCAGCTATCACTTATCCCTTGGAGTCCTCTGGGTAGCAGTTATCAACCCTTTCACCCATTCAGCAAAAAGGAGTGACCCTTATGAAATCTTTACTCGTAGCATTATCTTTGTCCGTACTCGCATCAGGGTGCGCAAGCACTCTTTCTTCTGTCAGTATCCCCAACGGAGCGCCTTGGAACACATTTGAGACGACCATTGCCAGCCCGTACAGTGACTTGGAGGCTCAGCCTGTAGGGATGGTAGCATCCGCAGAGATCGAACCGAGCATAGAAGGCCCTCAGATTGTTGTCGCGTGCAAATCAGATCAAGGAAAGTTTTTCACTATAAATGTAACCCTTCCGGCAACGGATCCCAGCACTTGGGATCAGGCGGCCTTATGCAATGCGCAAGCAGCGTACGACAATGCAACTATCACCAACATTACTCCACTCGGGGTGTACTATCTGTGGAACCTCGTTGTGGAAATCGATCCAAGCAGCTGTGGCGGCCGCACCTCAGGCGGAGTAGAAGTCGGGAACACGGATGTTAGCACCCTCTTCGCGATTTCCTTTAACAAAAATACAACAGGAAGCCTTAATATCGGCGCTGGGGTAAGCCAGGGAACTCTTCCAGGTCCGGGGCTTGATGTCCAAGGAGTTCCCAGTTTCCTCACAGCGGAATGGGGGCATCTCCTCATGGGGCCATCCTGGAATCTATTCGGAGTAGGAGAGCTGTGCGCCGACGGCACTACAGGAGACGCCTGCGGGAATTCGACGACATCAACACCCGTAGCAGTCTGCGAGCCTGGTGATATTTTTGCCTTTAAAACCAATGTCGCGCCCAAGACCTATAAGATGACGTGTGGGAGCGTACCGGTCAACCTCACAATGACTGGAGGGTACCCCACGGTTGGAGCCTGCATCGACACCAACATCAAGAACAACTGTAGCGGTCTCAAAGGCCAAAACCGTTCCGCATGTGTGCATGCACAGATCGGCACGTGTCACGCGACATTCAACGTTCCTGGTATTCCCAAATAGAACCATACGGCATCACAAGCAGGATTAGCGGCTGGGATGAGGTCACACCGAATCCCAGCTTCATCAACCTCTATGGCCTCGTACCCAGGCTCCGCCTGGGTACGAAAAGGAACGAAAGGCTTCGCCTCTTCCACTACCCTACATGCCCAGGCAGAGCCTTGGCATGAGATGAGACCAGCGTGAAGCACATTTTGCCGGAAGAAAGACGTGCTTCGCTCTTCTTCTCTCGTGAAACGTCCTTTCCCTCCACACCGCTCGACCGCCAACGCCGCGCCGTGTACAATCTGCCCACGTTTGGTTCTCCGGGGAAAAGAGTGAGAACGGCAACAACACTTTTGTATCAATAAAGGAGGGGCGCTCATGAGTTCCGCCGCGCCCGAGCGCATTTTTTATGGCTGGTGGTTGGTGATCATGTGTTGCATCACGATGGCTGTTGGTCCAATTCTTATCACGGGCACCTTTGGTCTCTTCATCAAGCCCTTGGCTGCCGAGTTTGGCTGGAGTCGAGGAGACATCTCCTTTGCGTTTTCTCTTGTCGCGCTCATGGTCTCCTTTTATGCGCCGCTGATCGGCTTCTTCATTGACCGGTTTGGTCCACGGCGTGTGATCTTGTATGGGTCGGTCGTCTTTGGGGCCGGCTTCTGCACCTTTTGGTTTCTCTCGGCTTCACTTTGGCAATTCTACTTTTCATACTTGTTGACAGCATTTGGCGGCGCCTGTCTCACTTCTCTTCCTTTCGGCACCACCATTGCGCGCTGGTTCGTCCACCGTCGTGGTATCGCTTTGGGCGTTATGGGCGCCGGCGTCTTCCTCGGCGGCATGTATGCACCGCCGCTGGTAACGTACATAATGGCCATCGCTGGTTGGCGTTGGGCCTATGTCACGCTGGGCCTGGCGGTCTGGATCGTGGCTTTGCCCATGACCGGATTCTTCTTTGTTGATGCTCCGCAAAAACTCGGCTTACATCCGTATGGTGAAGGAGAAGAAGAGCGGGAACGCACTTTACCAGCAAGGTACAATACTCGCAGTCGAGACCTCACCTTAGCCGAAGCAAAAGGAACGTTAGCGTTCTGGTGTATGGCGGTCAGCTTTGGACTGCTCAGCGCAGTCCTCCATGGGTGCATCACTCATTTTGCCCCGTTGCTTACGGATAAAGGCCTTTCTCCGCAACAGGCAGCCTTCGCCTTGATGTTGTTGTCAGGAATGGGGGTGTTAGGCAGGCTCATTGCGGGGTATCTGGTCGATCGCTTTCCTCCCCACCTTGTCGCGGCGGGATTGTTCCTCGGCGTAGTCGTGGGTCTGCTCGCTTCGTTTCACGCCAGCGATATGAGGTTTGCGTTGTTATTCGCAGCCATGGCGGGGCTTGGCTTTGGCGCTGAAACCGACGTGATGCCCTATCTTATCGGTCACCATTTTGGCGTCACGTCCTTAGGGAAGATCTTTGGCTGGCTCTATGGCGCCTTCGCCTTCGGCGGCATGATTGGGCCGTCTTTGATGGGGAGAATATTCGACGCCACCGGCTCGTATCATCTTGCGCTTTCCATTCTTATTCCCGCTACCGTGCTTGGGGCCGGGTTGATGCTGCCTTTAGGTTGGGGGAGCGACGAACTGAAAGTGAAGAGCGCCGAGCTGCAGGCGTAAAGATAAAAGCTCTGCATCCCTGGAGCGATTTTCATTTGGACTAACCAGAGTCATCACCCTCACCCGCAGCCGCTTACGCGTCTGCTGCCCTCTCCCTGGCAGGGAGAGGGATAGGGTGAGGGTTGAATGTGTAGAAATTAAGTAAAGGAAACTGCACCATACTCTAAAGAGGAGCTTGTTATGGCCATCACATTACTTGAACAACGGCAGATCGAAGCGAATGTTCTTGTCCCCATGATCAAAGCGTTTCAAGCCGAGTTCGGTGTGGAACGAGCCAATGCTGTCGCGCGCAAAGTCATTACTGAACTCGCACGGCGCCACGGAGAGGCTATTGCGGCCGCCCAAGGAGAAGGAAATCCCATCGAACAACTCGCTGCGGGTTTGTCGCGTTTCTCTGCTGGCGGAGCCTTAGAAATGGAAGAAGTCGACCACTCCCAAGACACGTACGCCTTCAACATTACTCGTTGCGGCTATGCTGAGTTCTATAAGAAGATGGGCGTTCCCGAATTGGGCTTTTTACTTTCTTGTAATCGCGACTTTGCGCTTACCGAAGGCATGAGTCCGGACCTGCAGCTCACACGCACCCAGACGATTATGCAGGGAGCCAGTCACTGCGACTTTCGCTTTCGCCTCAAGTCCAAAGCAAACCAGTAGGAACCCCTGCAATCCGTCCGCCTCCCGGCGGCACTCGCCAGGCTTGGCGAGTCATTGTGGTCAACGACCCGGTGCGCAACCAACGCCTGGGTTTGTCCGAGGGCAAGCGCCACCCAGACGTCTCCCGTTTCCCTGAAGCGCACCCCACCGGTCGAGTGCCTAGTGCATCTGCAGGAAACCTGTTGGGGAATATCGTACTCCTCGATGCGGTCACCGCAGAGGTAGGGGCTTGATTAATCAAGCCCTTGTGTGGGTCCGATGAATCGGACCCCTACAG
>JACXTT010001483.1_pt1 | contig 38938 bp, 29 predicted proteins | sample 9270951 | NCBI WGS metagenome assembly JACXTT01 (sample SAMN15532306, study PRJNA645909) | rock metagenome | isolation source: weathered quartz diorite | place: Puerto Rico | collected 2017-06-21
GCCTATTGGGATAATGGTTTTCATATCATGAGCGCCAACACGCCCCTGCATACCGTGGCCGACTTCAAGGGACTGAAGATGCGCATCCAGAGTTCCAAGGTACTGGAAGCGCAGATGCGCGCCCTGGGCGCCATTCCGCAGGTGATGGCTTTCTCGGAGCTTTATCAGGGCCTGCAATCGGGCGTGGTGGACGGCACTGAGGGTGTTGCCTCCAATTTCTACACGCAGAAGATTTACGAGGTGCAAAAGCACATCACGATTTCCAACCACGGCCATCTGGCCTATGCGCTGATCGTCAACAAGAAATTCTGGGACGATCTGCCGGCGGACATTCGCACTATCCTGGAAGGCGCGGTGCGGGACGCCTCCATGTACGCCAACGTCCTGGCCAACGGGCTCAATCGTCAGGCGCTCGAGAAAATCAAGGCAAGCGGCAAAACCACTATCTATACGCCCACCGCCGCCGAAATCAACGAGTGGAAAAAGGCCCTGATGCCGGTGCACGCGGAAATGGAATCCAGGGTGGGCAAGGAAACGATAGAAGCCGTCTACAAGGCCGCCGGCTTCGTTGCGCCCAAATAGGCTCCGCGCCTGAAAATGGACTTCGGCGGGCGCCGGCGTTGATCCGCCGGAGCCCGCCGCGAGCACTTAGTCCTTGCCTCCGCCCGCGCCGACCCGGGTCACACTAACCCCGAAGCTGCACGGCCGCTTGTGTTGCAGGTGCCGCGCTATGTCGTTTTTGCAAAGATCGTCGCAACCATCGCAAACGACAGCACGGCGGTGATGGAAATTTCGACGAAATGTCCCCATTGACGCCACCCTTCTCTTTCCCGGTGCGCGCGAATCTTTTCCCAGAGTTCTTCGGGGAAGGGCGCAGCCATTTCCTGCATTGCGTTCCTATTGTGATGAGAGATATCTTTGTCCAGTTGATTCGCCAGCGCCGCCCAATTGTTCCACAGGCCATGAAGGAACACGATGGCGATGGCGAAGACACCGGCCAAACACGGCCAAAGTTGACCGTGCAACTGAAGGCCCTCACCGTTCTTTTGTTGAAGCAGTGCCGCAATAACCAGGACCAGCGCGGTCCAGATCGCAAGGTTCAGCTTCCACTCGTACACGCGCCTGTCGTTGAAACTTTTATAGGCTGCGGCGCTAAGCGCGTCTAGCGATTCAAACCGACGGCGCTCACTATCCGTCATTTCGTCCTCCCTTACATGTCATGTCGCAAAATCGTCAGATGAGCAGACGATATACAGATTTCAGTTGCGACTGTCTCCTACCCATGTAGGTGGGAAAGTGGCGGGGCGGCGTATCCCTTGGCGGGCGAACTCCCAATCGAAGCCGCCCGCCGCACACATTTAGTCTTTGCCTCCTTCCTCGCCGACCCCGGTGACGCTGACCCCGAAGCTGCTCAGATTGGTAGCATTGGTGGTGACCGAGATGGTTCCGCTGATCGTCCCCGTTGTGTTCGGTGCGAAGCCAATGTTCACGATGCAGCTCGTGTACGCTTGAATATAGGTGCCATCGCAGGCGTAGGGCCCCGGGAAGTAATAGCCGGACACGTAACCCAGGGTATTGGTCATGACAAAGGCGCTGGTGTTGGTAATCGTGAACGCCTGGGGTGAACTGCTTTGGCCAACGATAATGTTGCCGAAGTCAAACGAGGTGGTATCGACCGTTGCAGTCGGATAACCGCCGGTACCTGTCAATGAAATCGTTCCGTAAACCTGCGATGTATTGGTGTCGGTGATGGTGACGGAGCCCGAAGCCGATCCCGTGGAACTTGGGGAAAAGCTTGCGCCGCCACTGCAGGTTTGCCCCGGGCTCAACGTCCCGGTGCAGGTGCCGGTGACGGCAAACCCGGACGAAGCCGTCGCGGCAATGGTGATCGTGTTACCGGTATCGTTGTGATAACCGATTGAGACATTGCCGCCCATGGCGGAATAGTAGGAATCGAGGCCGATGGTTCGCGACCCGAAGTCATGGGAACTGGGACTGACCTGCGCAAGAGCGTGAATGGAAAACAGCGAGCCGGCAACCAGGGCGCTGGTAACGAAGGAATAAACAGATTTCCGCATAAAACCTCCAATTAAGATGAATACGCGGGACGTCGCCAGATGCGAGCCCGCGCAAAAATCATCCTAGGGAGAACGCCACCGGAAGTAACCTACCCATTCGGGTAGGGCTGCATAATTTTTGTATGCGACTGTCGGGGACCGCAGACTAATTCTTGCGCGCCTCTGTCGGGGGCCACCGACAAAAAACAGGTTTGCGTGCGCGTAGCGCTATGGCTGAAATACGGCAAACCCCGTCGGCACCGTGCCAGCGTTATCGATCACTGTTGCTGGCGCGGCTCCTACCGTCATCAGCCACACCGTCAACGTGCCGTCCGGCCGTTTCCAGATCAGGTCGGTAACGCCATCGCCGTTTAAATCAGCGGAGGCGAAAAAACTCCACTCTGGATCGGTGGCAGCGAATTCCAGGCTGGTGTTGCTGATGGCCTGGCTGGTGCTGGTGCTGGTGCATGAGGCGTTGGGGTCGTCGGGGTTAGCGGTTGGCGGTGGCAGGGTGAGGGCGGTCGCGTCCAGTGAAAGAATGCGCGTGGCGCCGGTAGCAGCGTTGCGGATGAAAATATCGCCACGGCGATTGCCGGTGAAATCCGCATAGGCCAGCGCCGTGAAATCGGCGGGCACCGATCCGGCAGCGTAGTTTGCGCAGGTGCGCTGGGCAGTGGCCATCAACACCCGTATCTGGTTGGCCGGGCTGAGATACACCATATCCGCTGCGCCATCGCCGTTAAGGTCCATCGCGCCCAGAAGCCGCCATTCCAGCGGGGCGCCACCGCGCTTACGCACCTGCACCACATTGCTGCCACTAAGATTGGGCGCGCCGTTGGTGAACCAGATGTAAGACACGCCGGTGTCCGGGGAATCGCGCACGGTGTAGCGCCACACCAAGTCGCCGAAGCCGTCACCATCCAGGTCGCCGACCGCCTGCACGTCCCAAACGCGCTTTACATTGCGCAGCAGGCGTTGCTTGGTGGAATCGAAATCCAGCCAGGTATTGGCCTCGCCGAAATCGCCTTGCGTAATGTTCTGAAAGGCGAGATCGGATTTACCGTTGCCGTCGAAGTCGGCGGCGGCCACCAGGCGAAAGTCCGCACCGGGGTCTGCCACCGGAGAAAACTGCAATTGATTGCCGCTAAGGCGGCCCGCCAATAGCTGGGCGTTAGCGTTGCGCAAAATAAATTCACCCTTGCCGTCGCCATCGGTATCGATGCCGCCGCGCCGCGATAGTGCCGCCTGCGGCGCGGTGCTACTGAATATGGCCGTTACCGATTTGGCCGCGTTCATGGTCACCGAACACGCTCCGCTGCCGCTGCAAGCCCCGGTCCATTTGGTGAATACCGATCCGGCACTTGCCGTCGGCGTGAGGGTCACTGCGTCGCCGTTTTGGAAAGTGGCGCTACAGGTGCTGCCGCAGCCAATACCGGCAGGAGTAGAGGCCACGCTGCCTGCGCCCGAGCCGCTGAGCGATACCGCAAGTGCGTAACGAACCAGGTCGGGATTGGGCACCACGGCGAGAAAGGTGGCCCCGGACATGCCGCCCGAACCGGCCGGCACCAAGGTACTCAGGGTGGCGCCGCTTTGCGGATCGAGTTTCAGCACCGCTTCGTTCGACACCACCAGCAGATTGCCGTCCGGCGCATACGCCGCCATGGTGGCGCCGGGCAGGCCCGCGCGTATTTGCGTAAGCGCGCCGGTGGTGAAGTTCCAGCGCAGTAATTGCCCGCTGCCTTCGGTGACGACGTAGAAAGTCTGCCCGTCCTTGGCCAGCAGCAGGCCGCGCGGGCGGAAAATGCCCGAGGCGCGCGCGGCGATGCCCACCGTGGTTTGGCCGGTGCGCGGGTCGTGACGGATGACATTGCTGGAGTTGTAGCCGGGCACGTAGAGATTACCGTCGGGTCCGAAAGTGGTGCCGATTTCCGGGCCGGAAATTCCCGCTGAGGCCGGGGCGAACGCGTCGCCGATCAGCGTGCCGTTGCGGTCAAATTTCATGACGTTATTGCTGTCGTAGCCGGCCACGTAAGCGGTGCCATCCGAGGAAAAGTCGATAGCCAGCGGGCCCATGGGCGGCGTAACGGTGAATACGCTGGAATAGACCAAGGTATCGCCGCGATATTTGTACACGGTGTTGTTATTTTCCGCGACCACATACAGGAAGCCGTCCGGCCCAATACGCATGCCCTGGGCGCCGGTCAGGCGGTTTCGGGTATCGAGGTCGCGCAGGTACTGGCCGCTGCAGGCATCGTAGATATGCACGGTGCTGAAGTAGCCGCTCACCAGCAGGACCGAGGGACATGGCGTCTGCGCCGATACGGCGCCGGCCAGACCCAGCAACAGGACAAACAGAAATCTTTGCAGCATGGCGATTCTCCGGGCTTGGTAAGGAAACAGGCCACAGTGTTGGCCTTCGCCATGGCTTTGGCCCGCCGGAAAACCTCCCTAATTCCTCCGATTTGTCCCCGGAAGTCGAATCGCCCGCCGCTGCGACGTAGAATGGCCGCATGTCCGACCTCCCGAAAACCTCCTGGCGGCCGGCGCACCGGCTGAAGATCGGCGACTTCACGGCGGACCCGGTTTCCAACGAATTGAGCGGCCCGGCCGGCACCGCCCGTCTGCGCCCGCTCATCATGGACGTGCTGCTGCGCCTGGCAGCGGCGCGCGGCGAGCCCGTCACCCGCGAAACCCTGATCGACGATGTCTGGCCGCGGCGCATGGTGAACGACGAGGTGCTGTCGCGCGCCATCGCGGAGTTGCGCACCCTGCTGGACGACGACACCAAAACACCGCGCTACGTGGAGACCCTGCCCAAGATCGGCTACCGGCTGGTGGCAACGGTGAGCGCGGAAGAGCCCGCTGCTTCCGCTGTCACATCAACTCCCACCCTACCCGCCGCGCCGATCAACGCCTTCGGCTCCCGCCGCAAAATGTTTCCGGTGCTGGCGGCATTGGGCATTGCACTGCTGGTCGCATCGGCCTGGCTTGCATTGCGTCCAACAGCGAAAGCCAGCCCCTACGCCAACCTCACCGAGCGACTGGCTGCCGCCACGACGTTTACCGCTGACCCTGAGCTGGAAGTCTCGCCGCGCTTTTCGCCGGAGGGCAAGCGCGTGGCTTTCGCCAAAAACACGGCCGCAGGCTGGGTGATCGTCATCGAGGACACCGCCACCCGCGAGCGACAGTTGGTGCAAGCGCCGGATGCGGCGCTGGCTATGCCGGTGTTTTTCCCCGACGGCAAGCGCCTGGCTCACTGGCGCCGCACAAAAACCGACTGCGCCATCGTCGAGCGCAACCTCGCCACCGGCGAAGAGCGTGTGCTGGTCGATTGCGCCGCACGGCCGCAGGCGCGTTTCGATTTATCGCCCGACGGCAGCAAGCTGGTTTTCGCGGCGCAGCCGCGCCTGCAGTTTCCGCTGGGTTTGCAATTGCTCGATATCGCTGCCGGCACGGTGCAGACCCTCACCGCGCCCGAGCCGGGCGAAGGCGACGACACGCAGCCGCGCTTCAGCCCCGACGGCGCGCGCATCGCTTTTTTTCGCGGCACCCAATCGCACTCGGCCTTGTGGATGGCGAACACCGCCGCGCCCCATGCACCCGCGCGAACTTCGCAGGCGGACGGCCTTTGCTACGGCGCGGCCTGGCTGGACAACAACGCCCTGCTGGTGGCGGCAGACTGGCTGGGCTTTCGCTCACTCAATTTTCTCGATACCGAAACCGGCGAGGCGCGCCTGCTGGGTGCGCGCGGCGCGCGCTTTCCCGACGTGGGCAGAGACGGGCAGATTGTGTTTGAACACGCAATCTACCGCTCCGATCTCTGGCTGAGCGAGCAGGCCCGCCCCGGTGAACAGGCTCGCGTGCTATGGCCCTCGACCCGCTACACCAACCAGCCGGAATTTTCGCCGGATGGCCGCAGGCTGGTGTTCGTTTCCAACCGCGACGGCAGTGAAGGCGTTTTCGCCGGCGCAGTTGATAACAAGCTCGATGGTGAACTGAAGCGGCTGACGCCCACCGATGCCTACCGTTACATCCGCCCGCACTGGTCGCCGGACGGGCGCCATATTTACGCGGTGCGTATCGCCATTTCCGCCGCCCGCCCCACCGAGCAGCGCGGCCTGCGCATCGACCCCGCCACCGGCGCTATAGAAGTGCTGACGCATCTTGGCACTGCCGTAAATGACGTACGCGAGCTGGCCGACGGCAAAACGCTGCTGGTTGCGGAGCTCGCCGGCAACGCCATGCGGCTCGCTAAGTCCGGCCTGTCCGCGGGGGCGCTGGATCGCCTGGGCCTACCGCTGGTGCATGACCATATGGTGACCGGCAACGAATTGATTTTCACCCAGCCGCAGATGAACGGCGCCACCCGCTGCCGTCTCGACACCCTGGCCTGCGCGCCGCTGCAAATCGAGCTGGGCGAGCAAAACCGTTTCGAATGGACCTTGGCGCCGGACGCTGTCTGGTACCGGCGGCCGGGCGCCCCGGCTTCTGTGCTGGTGCGGCACGATTTGAAAACCGGGAAACTGAGTGTGCACGACTACCCGCCCACAGCAACCGGCACCAATCTCGCCGCCAGCTCCGATGGCCGCTACCTGGTGGTAGCGCGAGAAGCACCGCCTTCGATGGATTTGATGATGGTGCCGGCGGTTTCGCATTGACCATGACGTCTCAATCTTTTCCGTTGACAGCGGCTTCGTTTGATCGCACGCGAAGGTGTCTCGTCGGCATCATCGTCGTGACGGCTTTGCTATGGGCTCTCGTGATCGCTGATTTGGCAGCTGGTGGCCGCCCTGATCCGCCGGCGCTGCGCGCCGCCTCAACTCTGCTCGAAGGTCCCTGGCGTTTCCATCCCGGCGACGACCCGCGGTGGGCCAAGGCCGACACCGATGACAGCGCCTGGGCGACGATAAACCTGACCGCCCCGCCCGGCAGCCATGACGGAGATGTGGGTTTGCCTGACTACGTAGCCGGCTGGTCGGCGCATGGGTTTGCCGGGCTGAGCGGCTACGCCTGGTACCGGCGCGCGGTAACGGTGCCGGCCGGGAGTGCGACGTGGGACATCCTCGGGCCAACGCTGGTCGAAGACGGCTACGAACTCTACTGGAACGGCAAGCTACTCGGCGGTTCGGGCCGGCTCGGCCCGGACCCGCACCTCGTCGGCACACGACCGATGAAATTCGCTCTGCCAGCCGATGCAACCGGCACGCGCGGCGTTCTCGCGGTGCGTGCTTTCATGCGACAGCGGTCCGAGCCCGGCGCCGACGAAGGCGGCATGCACAGCGCACCCATACTGGCGCCGCAGCCGGTGAGCGAAGCGCTGCATAACGTGCAATGGCAGCGCACCATCGCCGGATACATTGTCGATGCCGTCGAGCCACTGGCCATGCTGGCGGTTATCGGCCTAGTGCTCGCGTGTAGATCCCGCAGCACGCGAAAAGGTTTCCTGGTTTTTGCCGGCATTGCATTCGCCCTCACCGCCGCCCGGCGCGCCAACAATGCCATCACCGCGTGGACCGATCTGCAAGACCTCGCCACCTATGCTCTGCTCGCAAAAGTAATGTGGATACCTACCTTTGCCGCATGGGTAATGGCGTGGAATCGCTGGCTAGCGAATCCTTGGCGAAGCATCGACGTGTTTGCCGTGGTGTTCGCGCTGGGCGCAATCGTCGGCGTCGTATTGCACTCGCCGAGCGTAACCACAGGTAGTCGCCTGGGTTTGCTCGCCTTGTTTGTGTTGATAGGCGCGCGTATTGCCCGCAGCGGCCCCTTGCGAATCTTTGCACTCATTACCTTAGCGGCATGGATGGCCACCATGTTTGGCGGCGAACTGCTCGACCCGCTGGGCTTACCCGGCATCTGGTTTCCGTTCGGTATCGGCGTGTCGCGGGCGCAATACTTATATGCCCTCGCCATTCCGCTGATAGCGATCTTGATCGTGCAAACATTGAGGGAAGCCCCCGAAAGAACATCGGCGCCGCCCGCCGGTTGATGTTGGCGTCGTCAAAGAAAAGCCCCGCGGCCGGTCGGCACACGGGGTTGAATCGGAGTCTTTATCTCTCCTTGGCCGCGCCGACATCTTCCGGCGCGGCCCTGCTAAAAATCAAACTGCGTCAGCCGCCTTTTCCGCCACGGTTTCCGGCGCAGCTTCCGCAGCCGGAGCCTTGCAAGCCGCATTGTTGCCGGCCTTGAGTCCCATCGCATCCTTGGCCTTGTCGCGAGCCATGTCGATGGCCTTGTTCTTGACGGTGCCGACCGGGTCCAGGGCGAAACCCACCCAGGACGGGATTTTGACGATGTGGTCGTTCACCACTTTCAGGGCCAGGCTTTGCGGGGAATGCACGTAGCCGATGATGTCCTTGACCGGTTTCATCTTGTTGTTCAGGTCTTCGGCCTGCGCCACCAGGCCCTTTTCGCACAGCGGTGTGGCTGTCACCACGACTGTTTCCACCGTTTGCTTGTCGGCGGCCAGCGTTTCTACCGAGACCGGAACAACGGCCGGAGCAACTTCAGGCGCCTTCTGTTCCACTGTCTTCGGCGCGCAGGCCGGGAAGCAATCCAGCTCATCGGCCATGGCGGCAAGGGGCAGGGTGAACAGGGCGGCGGTGGTCAGGATCAGGGTGCGCTTCATGGTTATCTCCTCTTTGGCTGCGTTGGCTTGTTGTTGATGTAGCCATCTTGCGCCGGAAAAAACCACTATTCAATACCGTATTGATATGGTATCGTTAGTCAATACCATAGGCCTCATAAAGGTACTACCGTGACCTCGAAAACCAGCGCCAGCACCCTGATTGCCGCTCTCAAATCCAGTCTGAAGACCCGCGATATGACCTACCGCGACCTGGCCGAGAAGCTCAGAATCTCCGAACCCAGCGTAAAACGCCTGTTCGCGGAGGAGACTTTCACCCTGAAACGCATCGAACAGATTTGCGATGTGCTGGAAATCGACTTTTTCGAACTGGCCCGGCGCGCCCGCGGCGCCAGCGCCGATACCGCTGAAATGAGCAACCGCCAGGAGGCCGCCCTGGCCGCCGACCCCAAGCTTTTGGGCATGTTTTATCTGGTTTTCAACGACTGGACGGTGGAAACCATCCTGGACGCCTATGAAATCAACAAGGCCGATTGCACCAAGCTCTTGTTGCAGCTCGATAAGCTGGGGCTTCTGGAACTGGGCGCCAACGACCATATCCGCATGAAAGTGCCCAAGTCGCTGCGTCTGCAGCGCGACGGCCCGATCCGCCGCGCCCACGGTAAATCGGTGGTGTCGGATTTCCTGCAGGCCGATTTCGCCGCCTCGGGGGGGTATTTCAAGTTCGAGTTCCGCGAGCTTTCCCGGAATTCGGTGGCGCACCTGGAGCGCAAGCTGGAGCGGCTGGCGCAGGAATTGCACGAATTGGCCGATATCGACAGCTACCTGCCCCCCGATCAGCGCCGGACCATAGGTATGGCCTTGGGGATACGGCCCTGGGTGATGTCGTGGGTGACGGGGATTAAAAAACGGGGCGAGAACGCAGCAGTTGCAGGGGACAAGGCTGCGGCAAGTTAGTAAAATATTGAGCTTAGACTGTCGTTCCAGCGCAGACCGGAACCCAGCGGCGTTTAACAGCAGAAATATTGAACGACGCTGGATTCCGGCCTGTGACCGAAGGAAATCCCTTTGGGGCGCCGGAATGACGGAGATGCTTTAACGGCTAGTCCCAACACCAAAAAGCTCACCGTTCCACCTCCGGAGACCCCCATGCCCCTCGTATCCATGCGTCAGCTGCTCGACCACGCCGCCGAAAACAATTACGGCGTACCCGCTTTCAACGTCAACAACCTGGAGCAGGTGCAGGCGATCATGGAAGCGGCCAGCGAAACCGATTCGCCGGTGATCATGCAGGCCTCGGCCGGCGCGCGCAAATATGCGGGCGAAACCTTTTTGAAGTACCTGATCGAAGCCGCCGTCGACACCTACCCCGGCGTGCCGGTGGCCATGCATCAGGACCACGGCCAAAGCCCGGCCGTTTGCCAGCAGGCCATGCGCCTGGGATTTTCCAGCGTGATGATGGACGGCTCCCTGCAGGCCGACGGCAAGACCATCGCCAGCTATGAATACAATGTGGACGTCACCCGCCGCGTGGTGGAAATGGCGCACGTCATCGGCGTGTCGGTGGAAGGCGAACTGGGCTGCCTGGGTTCGCTGGAAACCATGCGCGGCGACAAGGAAGACGGCCACGGCACCGATGCCACCATGACCCGCGAGCAATTGCTGACCGACCCCGATCAGGCAGCCGACTTCGTGCAAAAAACCGCAGTCGATGCGCTGGCCATCGCCATCGGCACTTCACACGGCGCTTACAAGTTCACGCGCAAACCCACCGGCGACATTCTCGCCATCGACCGCATCAAGGCCATCCACGCACGCATCCCCAATACACATCTGGTGATGCACGGTTCCTCCTCCGTGCCGCAGGACCTGTTGCAAATCATCCGCGACAACGGCGGGGATATGAAAGAAACCTACGGCGTGCCGGTGGAGGAAATCCAGGAAGGCATCAAGCACGGCGTGCGCAAGGTGAACATCGATACCGACATCCGCCTCGCCATGACCGCTGCCGTGCGCAAGTTCATGAACGAGAACAAATCGCACTTCGACCCGCGCGACTATTTGAAACCCGCGCGCGCCGCCGCCAAGGCGATTTGCATGCAGCGCTACCAGGAATTCAACTGCGCCGGCCAGGGCAGCAAGATCAAGGCGATCAATCTGTCGAAAATGGCCGAGAAGTACGCCAAGGGTGAACTCAAGGCCATCGTGAATTGAGCGACGCCGTCGCAATCGCCGCGCACTGCCGCAATTGCGACGCTCCGCTGGGCGCTCCGCCCGCCAAGTTTTGTCCCAATTGCGGGCAGGATACGTCACCGCATCCGCCAACCTTCGGCGAGTTTGTGCACGAGTTTGTCGGGCACTATGTGGCGCTGGAAGGCAAGCTCTGGAAAACACTTGTAAAGCTCTTGTTCCTGCCGGGCGAGCTGACACGCGAATACCTGCAAGGCCGCAAGCAGCGCTACGTGCTGCCCTTGCGCCTGTACCTGACGGCGAGCTTCATCTTTTTCATCCTGATCAAGCTGATCGGCGGCACCTCGTTTGTGAACAGCACGGTCAACGGCGAGCCGGTCAAAACCTCAGAAGCGCTAACGCAAATGGAAAAGGCGCTGGCGGCGGAAAAGGCCAGCGGCAAATTGACGGCACAAGACAGCAAAGACCTGAACCTGATAGCAAAAGCCGCCGGCGATGCGCGCAAGATCGTTGAAGACAGCAAGACCGGCAAAGACGGCAAAGTCGCCAAGACTCACACCGCCGATGAACTCTTTGCCTGCAGCTCCGGCTCGGTTGCCTGCACCAAGATAAAAGCGTACATGAAGGAAAAATACGGCGACATGACCATTGACCAGGCGCTGGAAAAGGTCAAGGAACGGGTCATGTCGTTCGCGCCGTACGCCATCTTTCTGCTGCTGCCGGTTTACGCAGGCATGATGCAGTTCGCCTACCGGCGCAGAAAAATGGTCTACGGCGAGCACGTGGTGTTCGCCCTGCATTTGCACGCGTTCTTTTTCTTTTTGTTCTTGCTGCAGGGCGTGCTGCCGGCCTCCGCAAAGCCGTTCTTTGACCTCATGCTGATGCTGTACGGACTCATCGCCATGCAGCGCGTGTACGGCGGCCGTTGGTGGGCCACCGGGTTGCGCTACGTTGCGGTCAGCCTGACTTATCTGCTGTTGATGATAATGGTCGCCTTCATGGTGCTGGTTTTCGCGGTGTTCCTGTGAGCTCGCTCGCCGCCGCCGACGCCGCGTCGGCGAAGTGCCGCAATTGCGATAGCCCGCTATTCGATACTGAAGGCAAATACTGCTCGCGCTGCGGGCAGGACACCGCCAACCATCCGCCCACCTTCTGGGAATTCGTTCACGAGTTCATCACACACTATGTGGCGCTGGAAGGTAAGCTCTGGCGCACCCTGGTGCTGCTGTTCTTTAAGCCTGCGGAACTGACACGCGAATACCGCGCCGGACGCAAACAGCGATACATTTCTCCGCTGAGGCTTTACATCACGGCGAGCTTCCTGTTTTTCCTGATGATCAAGATCGCAGGCTGGGGCAATGTCTTTCATGTCGAAACGACCACCACCCAGGGCGCGGCCAAGCCGCCAAGAGGGTTGAGTTATTCCGTCAAGGGGGACAAGCCGATCGAGGTTATGACGCTGGAAGAAATGAAGCAGGGCATCACGGTAAACGGTAACGGCGATATGGATTGCCAGCCCGGGGAAGACGTTTGCGCCTGGCTGAAAAAGCGCCTCGACGCGAAGTACGCGGGCAAGACCGGCAAGGACATGAAAGAAATGGTCAAAGCCGGCGTGATGGCCGATATTCCTTATGCCCTGTTCTTGTTGCTGCCGATGTTCGCCCTGCTGACCAAGCTGGTGTACTACCAGCGCCACTGGTATTTTGGCGAACACGTGGTGTATGCCCTGCACGTTCACGCGTTCACCTTTTTTGTATTGCTGATGAAATCGCTGCTACCGCGTTATGTGGGCGACGTGGTAGCGGTGGCGGCCGTGATCTATTACTTCATCGCCCTGCAGCGTTTTTTCGGCGGGCGCTGGTGGGTTACGGGTCTGCGTTATATGACCATCGGCCTCATCTACCCCATCATGCTGACCCTGGTCACCTCTTCCGTAGTCATGCTCGTCTTCATTTTCTAGGCTTATGTACGAATCCTCCATTACCTCCCTCCCCTTGCTGGCGCGCGGCAAGGTCCGCGATATCTACGCTGTCGGCGATGACAAGCTTTTGATCGTCACCACCGACCGCCTGTCCGCCTACGATGTGATCCTGCCCTCGCCCATCCCGCACAAGGGCGAGATTCTGGTGTCGCTGGCCAACTTCTGGTTTGAGAAGTTGAAGGATATCGTGCCCAATCAATTGACCGGCATCGCGCCGGAATCGGTGGTGGCCGCCAATGAGCAGGACCAGGTGCGCGGACGCGCGCTGGTGGTTAAAAAATACAAGGTGCTGCCGATTGAGGCGGTGGTGCGCGGCTATCTGGAAGGCTCGGGCTGGCAGGAATACCAGCAAAGCCAGTCGGTATGCGGCGTTGCGCTACCGCCGGGCCTGCAGCGCGCCTCCAAGTTGCCGCAGCCCATCTTCACGCCCGCCACCAAGGCGGAAGCAGGCGAGCACGACGAGAATATCGATTTCGCCACCTGCGAAAAAATCATCGGTGCGGAACGTGCGGCGGAAGTGCGCAACGTGGCCATACGCCTTTATTCAGCGGCGGCGGACTATGCCTTAACCAAGGGCATCATCATCGCCGATACCAAGTTTGAATTCGGGGTGGATGCGAAGGGCGTGCTGCACCTGATCGACGAAGCGCTGACGCCGGATTCTTCACGCTTTTGGCCGCTGGATACTTACAAAGTGGGTGAGAGCCCGCAAAGTTTTGACAAGCAATTCATACGCAACTGGCTGGATTCGATTAATTTCAATCGCAAACCGCCGGCGCCGGATGTGCCGGTGGAGATTGCGCAGAAGACTAGTGATAAGTATCGCGAGGCGTTGGTGCGCCTCACTGCACGGTAAGGACCCTGCCCCCGCGCAGGCGGGGGCCTAATTTGTCTTTCAAAAAACTCGGCCAAACTTAGGCCCCCGCCTGCGCGGGGGCAGGATAAATTTGCCATCTCCTCTTAATGATTAAAGCAATCTTCTTCGACATGGGCGGCGTTCTTGTGCAATTAGACGCCGAAAATGAAATGCGCCGCTTCACCGGTGGCTTGCCGCGCGAGGAGATGTGGACGCGCTGGCTGCGTTCGCCGGCGGTGCGGGTGCATGAAATCGGCAAGATGTCGCCTGAGGATTTCTCCGCGGCGATCCTGCGTGAGTTCGGCAGCGATGCCAGCGTGGATGAATTCCTGCAAAGCTTCGGCCGCTGGATTGTCGGCCCGTTTCCGGAGGCCATGCCCCTGATCGAGGAGCTGGCGCCCCGTTACCAACTGGCGCTACTCACCAATACCTGCGCCTACCATTGGCAGCAAGTGGAGAAGCTGGGCATGACGCAGCACTTCCCGCATGTGATTGCTTCGCATCTGGCGCAAAAGATCAAGCCGGACCGCGATTTCTTCGAACAGGCCTTGACCGAGTGCAAAGTCGCGCCGGACGAAGCCATTTTTTTCGACGACAACGAAATCAACTGCGAAGGCGCCCGCGCCTGCGGGATTGAGGCGCACCGGGTGCTGGGTGCGGCGGCGGCGCGTACGGCGCTGGTGGAGCGCGGTCTGCTTGCCTGACAAGTCCCTGTATATTTCGATTATGCGGGCGTAAAACCTACGCCTGAATTTCCCATTGCGCAGAACCGACCCTGGATACAGGGGCTAAAGAGGTCTTGTTTTGATTTTTACTCCTGGCTTCTCTGTGCTTCGCTTCTTTCCATACCCGCCGCGCAGGCTGGGAGATGGAATGCGCCATCTGGCCGTTTTATTGCTGCTGATTGTCACCGCCCCCATGGCAATTGCAGCGACAGAGCGCAAGGTCTACAGCGTCGGCCCGGCGCCGTCATGGGCTGTGCAGGTGCCGCTGAAAGACCGGCAATCTCCGCCCATGGACCAGGTTTCGCAGGGACTTTATTATCTGCTGGTCGATTTGCAGACACGCGTGGATGCCGATACCCACAGCCACTATCGCCATCTCGCCAAAAAGGCCTTGAACGAGCGCGGCGTCGAGTCGATTTCGCAAATCGAGATTGAAACCGACCCCTCGTATCAAACCCTCACCCTGCACGCGATCAATCTGTATCGCGGCGGCAAGGCTCAGTCCCGGCTGGCCAACAGCACCATACATGTGCTGAGGCGCGAGCGCGATTCGGAACACCAGATTTACGACGGCAGGGTCGCCGTCAACGTCGTGCTCAATGACGTGCGCGTGGGGGACATCGTCGAGTACACCTACTCGGTAGAGGGAGCGAACCCGGTATTCGGCAACCGGCAATATGGCCAGTTCGATTTGCAATGGGCCGTGCCGATGCAGACGACGTTTCATCGGCTGCTGGCCCCGTCCGGCCGGGCCATCGCCCTTCACAAGCGAAACACCAAGCTGGAGCCGACCGTCACCGAAGCAAACGGCTACCGCGATTACCGCTGGCAGCAGAGCGATTTGCCGGCGCTGACGGTCAGCCAGGATAGCCCCGCCTGGTTTGACCCTTATCCTGTCGTTTACTGGGACGAGTTCCCCGACTGGGCCGCAGTGGCCAACTGGGCCGTGCCCTTGTACCGGGTGCCGGAGGTGCTGAGCGCGCCCTTACGCGGTGAGGTCGAGCGCATCAAGGCCTCTGGGAGCGGTGCCCGCGAGCGCCTGATGGCGGCACTCCGTTTCGTGCAGGGTGAAATACGCTACCTAGGCGTGGAGATCGGCGCCGGGTCGCATGCACCCACGTCACCCAATGTGGTGATGGAGCGGCGCTTCGGGGACTGCAAGGACAAGACGCTGCTCACCGTTGCGTTGCTGCAGTCGCTGGGCATAGACGCCCAGCCGGCCCTGGTCAACTCCAATTTTCGCCAGGGCATCAAAACGCTGCCGCCCACACCCGGCGCGTTCAACCATGTCATCGTCCGTGCGCGCCTCGACGGCCGCACTTATTGGCTCGACCCTACGCGCGCGCGCCAGGACGCCGATCTTGCGCATATCGTCCAGGCCGATTTTTCCTACGCCCTGGTGGTGGACCCTGCGACCACCGAACTCGTATCGATGAAGAGCGCGGAAGATTCGGCTTCCCGCAAATCCGTAAACTCAATTCTGGATGTACCCAAGGCGGCAGACAAGCCCGCCAACTTTACGGTCACCACGGTGCTGGTCGGCGCCGAGGCCGAGTCGACGCGCGCGACGCTTTCGACCGCGACGCGCGAGGAGCTACAAAAGAAATATCTGAACTATTACGCGTCCTACTATCCGAAAATTGCCGTCGCCGCGGAGATGAAGGTGGCGGATGAACCCCTGATCAATCGCCTCACCATCACCGAGCGCTATGTCATTGCCGATTTCTGGGAGCGCACCGAAAAATCGGAGCGGCGGGAGGGCACCGTGTTTATCCCAGAAGTGGGCACCTATTTGCAAAAGCCGGCCGTCGCCTCGCGCACCTCACCGTTGGCGATATCCCATCCGGTCAACTTCACCCAGACCACGGAAATTAATCTGACCGGAAAATGGGATCTCAAGCCCGAACATATCGTCGTGGACGATACCGCTTTTCATTATGAGCGGGACGTGACGTTCAAGCCGGCGAAGCTGACAATTTCCGATCGCTATCAATCGCACGCCGATAACGTCGCCCTGACGGACATCGCCGCGTATAGCGCCAACGTCAACCGCGCGCGCGCCGGCCTGGATTACTCTTTGAACTGGAACGGGGAAGCGGAAAAGCCCGCAGCGGACACTGTCGAAACTGGCAGTTTCAACTGGGTGATCGCTTTCATCGGCTTATTGGTCACCGTGATCTGGGTAGTGTGCGCGTTGAAGGTGCACCGATACGATCCACCCGCGCGAACCGAGGCTATCGACCCTAGCCTTGCCGGCATCGGCGGCTGGTTGATCCTGCCGATGCTCAGCATCTGCTTGCGCCCCCTGCGCCTGCTTAAGGAATTTGCGGAAATGCTGCCCAGCTATTCGAGCGAGAGTTGGGCAAGCCTGACCGTTCCGGGCGGCACGGCCTATCACGCCGCCTGGGCACCGTTGCTGCTGTTTGAATTGACCGCCAATCTGGCCATGATCGTCTTCAGCGTGCTGCTGGTAGTGATGTTTTTTGAAAAGCGCAGACTGGTGCCCCTCCTGTTTTTGGTCGTTACCGGCGGCAGCGTTCTGATCAACTATGCCGACCTGATGTTATTGAAATTGATACCCAGTGCAGCCGATACCGCCTCCACAAGAGATTGGGCCGAACTGGTGGGCGCTGCCATCGGCTTTATGCTCTGGGGGAGTTACTTCCTGATGTCCAAGCGGGTCAAGGCCACCTTTGTGCGAACGCGCAAAAAGTCGGGGGCCTCTTTACCTGCCGAACCTACCGTACCTGCTGAGCCCGCAGCGACTACCGAGCAGGCTGCGCCGGCCCAGCCGGCAGAACAGGCGCCACCCGACATAACGCGAACCCCAAGCTAGCCCGGGTTTCGCGGCGGGGCTGCCCCTACTGGTCTTTATCGGAGGGGTCGCGCCGGATGGTGATCTTGCTGACCACGACGCCAGCCTGGTTAAAAGTCACGCTGAAATCGGCGTCGTAACCCCAGGTATCGCGATAAAAATAGTCCCAGGCCATGGTTTTGCTGCGCTCGAAATTCACTCTTCGGTAGCCGGGGCCGATACGCATCAAAACTTCGTCTGCGCTTTGGCCTGCCCGTATTTCCTGGAATATATCATCAGTGAGCACTTGCACTCTTGCCGTGATTGCGCCGCCTTCGGTCACGTCGATACGCCAAGTGACGGCACCCGCCGGGCCGCTGGTGTAAAACCAGCGCTCGCCACCGCCGGGCAAGGGCAATTTGAATTGGGGCGCACCGGCTTCAGCGACCAGGGCCTGTGCATTGGAGGCGTGATGGATACCGGTATCGACTGCGCAGGCCGAAAGCAGCGCCATGACTACCAAAAGTGCAGCAGTCCTTAACAGGCAATTTGTTACCATGTAGCTTGTCTCCCGAGCAGCATCCCGTGGCATCTCAACCGGCAGCATCCCAACTGCACCCTCATCATGTCCGTTTTCGACGCCAAGCATCTCACCCGCGATCTCCTTCATTTCAATACCATCAACCCACCCGGACAGGAAAGGGATTGCGCGCGCCACCTCGGCAAGATGCTGCAAGACGCGGGCTTCACGGTTGAATACCACGAGTTTGCCGACACCCGCACCAGCGTGGTGGCCACCATAGGCGGCAAACAGCAAAAGCCGCCGATTTGTTTCACCGGGCATATCGACATCGTACCGCTGGGCGCGGCCGCCTGGACCCACGACCCCTTCGCCGGTGAGACCGATGGCGACCGCGTGTACGGGCGTGGCGCCACCGATATGAAAGCGGGCATCGCCGCCTTCATCGCCGCAGCCATCGAACTGGCGCCGCACCTCAAAAACGGGCCCGGCCTCACCATCGTCCTTACCGCCGGAGAAGAGATCGGCTGCGAGGGTGCAAAGTTCCTGGCCGACCACAAGCTGGTGGACCGCGCCGGGGCCATCGTCATCGCCGAGCCCACCGCCAACTATCCCTATATCGGTCACAAGGGGCTCTTATGGGTGGAAGTGGAAACCAAGGGCAAGACGGCGCACGGCTCCATGCCCGAGCAGGGCGAAAACGCCATCCTGAAAATGACCAAGGTGATCGACCGGCTGCAGCACTTCGACTGGAAGCATCAGTGCGGCGTTGATTGCCATCACGTCATGGGCAAGCCCAGCATGAACATCGCGACCATCCACGGGGGCCTCAACACCAACTCGGTGCCCGATTCCGCCAAGCTCACCGTGGATATCCGCACCGTGCCGGGCATCGACCACGTCCACCTTTGTCGCTCCATTCAACACCTGGTGGGCGACCTGGGCACTTCGCAAATGCTGGTGGACGTGCCCACCCTCTATTCCGAGTCCGGCGAGTGGATGGAAAGCGTGTTCGCCGCCGCCACGCCTTACCTGGATAAAGCCCCCTCGGCGCAGACCATTATGTTCTCCACCGATGGTGCGTATCTCAAGCAGGCCTTCAGCGAGAAAGCCGGCGGCAGTGTGCCGGCGGTGGTGTTAGGTCCGGGACAGCCGGAACTGGCGCATCAGACCGATGAGTGGTGCTCGCTGAATCGCATCGATCAGTCGGTGGCGCTGTTTACGCAGTTGATGCGGGAGTGGAATGGGGTGTGAGCCAGGCCGGCCCATTCGCAACCCAGGCGCCAATGCACTCAAAGCCATGAATTCCTTTGCAAAGGCAGTAGTTACCACTGCGACCGTTCTCTCGAGTGCTGCGGTATATGCGAAGGAATATCGATGCGAGGCGCACAAGCATTTCTTGGCACTGAAAGAGCAGGGGCTTGAACACGTCAACCACACCTTGCTATTGAACGGCAAAACCCCCATCAAGGAATTGGCACAAGAGCAGTGGTTTGTTGAGACGGTCAAATGCACGCCCTCGGGATTTGATGTCGTGGCCAACCACCGCCAGTACAACGATCCAACCGTCAAAACCTACAGCATTATCGTATTGGCCCCAGATCGCTATGAATTGGAAAGCGCGGCAAAAAAAATAAGCGTCGCTAAACAACGCTAACTTGCGGGGCAAACGCGGACAGGGGCCTCATTTAAACCGAAACCGCCATCTTCACCGCCAGCGAAACCAGAAACAGCATAAAAATCTTTTTCAACATCTCCACCGGCATGCGGTGAGCGAGCTTGGCGCCCAGGGGGGCGATGAGGATGCTGGTGATGGCCATGCCGATGAAGGCGGGCAGGTACACGTAACCCATGCTCCACGGCGGCAAGGCTGGGTCGATGGAGCCGGTGACGATATAGCCAATGGTGCCGGCCAGCGCGATGGGCACGCCGATGGCGGCCGAGGTGCCGATGGCCTGGTGCATGCGCACATTGCACCATGTCAAGAAACTGATGGTGAGCACGGCGCCGCCGATACCGGCCAGGCTGGAAACAAAACCCATCAGAAAGCCGAAAGCCAGGATGCCTATGCGGCCCGGCAGCTCGCGATGCGCCTGGGGCTTCACATTGAACACCAGCTGCGCGGCCAGGAAGCAGATGAAGCAAACAAAAAAATACTTGAGAAAGGCCGTGGTCGCGAAATAGGCGAACACGGTGCCCGCCAGGGTGCCGGCGAGAATACCCGGCGTCATTTGCCTCACCACCGGCCAGTTGACGGCTTCGTGCTGGTGATGGGTGCGGGCGCTGGCGATGGCGCCGGGCAGGATGGTGGCCATAGAAGTGGCGAGCGCCATATGAATGACGTGATCGGTCGAGAACCCGAGGTGCACGAAGGTGAGCGAAAGTATGGGCACCATCACCGAGCCGCCGCCCACGCCCAGCAGGCCCGCGAAAAAGCCGACGAATACGCCGGCTACGAGATAGATCGCCCAGTAACTCGGATCAGCCAGCACTAAACGTTCAGGCCTTGTCGACCATCTTCAGGACTTGCTTCCACTCTCCGGCGGTAACCGGCGTGATGGAAAGGCGATTGCCGCGCTTCAGAGTGATCATGCCTTCCAGGGCCGGCGTTTCCCGCATCTCGGGTAACGAAATCAGGCGCGTTTTTTTGACGATCTTTACGTCCACCAGCATCCAGCGCGGGTTCTCGCGGGTGGACTTGGGGTCGTAGTATTTGTTCTTTTTGTCGAACTGGGTGTCGTCCGGGTAAGGGACGCTGGACACTTTGCAGAGGCCGACGATGCCGGGCTCGGGGCAGGACGAGTGGTAGAACAGCACGTCGTCGCCGATTTGCATCTGGTCGCGCATATAGTTGCGCGCCTGATAGTTGCGCACGCCGAACCAGGGAACGGTCTTGGTGCGCACCAGATCGTCAATGGAGAATTCTTCGGGTTCAGCCTTCATCAACCAGTAAGCCATGGCGTATCGGTAAAGGGTGGGGGAAGGGGTGGTCAGGAGGGGGCGCGCAAGGCGCTGTAGTGTTCGCTTGGGACCGCACACTTGAACCAGGGGTTCAAGGCGGTCGCTCGCCGGATGCCTTCAGGTACGTCCACGTGGGACGCGCACACCGGTATCACTTGGGCCAGCGTCCATCGACATATAGTCTATCGGTTCAAAGGTTTTAAGTCCCAAGCGAACACTGCAACGTCTTGCTTTGCTACCGTTCGGAGGGAACCTAAAAAAGTTTTTCCTGATCGGAAACGGCTTTTTCGAGGATGCTCTCGAACGTTTCCATTTTACGCTTGACGAAGGCCTCGTCAATTGAAGAATGCGTTACCGCCTTGGCCGGTTTGTCGTCCGGCTTTTCACCGCCGCCGGCGGAATGCAGGTGCTCATGCGCGATATTCAGCGCCGCCATGATGGCGATGCGCTCGTTGCCGACGATCTTGCCGCCGTCACGGATTTCCTTCATTTTCTGGTTGAGGTAATCCACCGAGGCGATCAACTGGCGCTCTTCGCCGGCGGGTGCGGCCACGCGGAACTCACGGCCCATGACCGTAATGGCAATACCCTTGCTGTCTTTCATATCCTTGCCCGCACTCACGCCCGCTCGCTCTCGGCGGCCGGGATCTGCGCGATCAGGGCCTCGATGCGCGTTTTCGCCTGGTCGAGTTTTTCGGCCATGCGTTTGACCTCGTCCGATTTAACGGCGATGGTCTGGCGCAGCTCGTTATTTTCGGCGCGCAAACGCTGAAACAGCGTGACGAAATGATTAAGCTTCTCTTCGAAGCGGTCGATTTCCGGTTGCATCGACTGAATGTAGCGAAAAAACCCTGTCCGGTCAATGGTTAAGCCATTTCTTTGAATGTTTTTTGGGAATAGTGTGGTAAGTCGCTACAGACGGCGCGTCCCACCAGCAGATTTTTTCGGGCAGGCGTAGCATGGGGCTGTTATAAGAACTACTAAAAACCCCTACGCACCATGACCGCCAGCAACCCCGCCGGCCAGGCTTTTCGCTCCAGCGAGTTATTGCGCCTGTTGGCCGATAATCTGCCGGCCCTGATCGCCTATTACGCGGTGGACGGGCTGATTTGCGAGTTCGCCAACACCGCATACGCGCGCACCTATGGCCGCGACCCGGTTTCCATCGTCGGCAAGACGGTGCTGGAGGTGATCGGGGAAGAGGGTTTTAAGGCTATCCAGCCCTATATCGAAAAGGCCATGAGCGGTGAAAGCGTGCGCTATGAGCGCTCGCTGGTGTTCCCTACCGGCCAGCACGGGGTCATCGAAGTGAGCCTGATCCCGCATTTTTCCACCGACGGGGTGCTGGGCGGGGCCTTTGTGCTGGCCTCCGACATCACCCGCTTTCGCGCCGCCGAGCATGCCATTCGCGAGAGCGAGGAGCGCCTGCAAAAGTTCTCCGACGCCACCAGCGAGGGCATCGTCTTCATGGACAACGGCATCATCGTTGATTGCAACGACGCCGCCGCGCGCATGGTGCGCCTGACCTCAGCCCAGCTGATCGGCCGCAAAAACGCCGATTTCATCGCCCCGGAATCCCTGGAAACGGTGGTCAGCAATATCCGCGGCGGGTTCGAGCGGCCTTACGAAGTCGAATTGATGCGCGCCGACGGCACCCGCTTTGCCTGCGAGCTGGTCGGCAAGGATGTGGTGCACAAGGGCAAGACCCAGCGCATGACCGCCATACGCGATATTTCCGAGCGCCGGCAGGCCGAGGCGCGCATCCATTTTCTGGCCCACCACGATCCCCTCACCCATCTGCCCAACCGGGCCATGTTGATGGACCGGCTGACCCTGCTGCTGGCGACCGCGCGCCGCCGCCAGACCATGGTGGGGGTGGCCTTTATCGATCTGGACAATTTCAAGACCGTCAACGATTCGCTGGGCCATTTTGCCGGTGACGAACTTTTGAAGCGCGTGGCCGGCCGCCTGCAAGCCTGCCTGCGCGGCGCGGACCTGGTGGGCCGCCTGGGCGGCGACGAGTTCCTGCTGGTGCTGACCGACGTGGCCGCCGTGGAAGACCTGAACCCGGTGATGGAAAAGGTTGCAGCAGCCATCAGCGAGCCGTTTTCACTGGAGCAGCAGGTGCTGACGGTGTCGGGCTCGGTGGGTATCAGCGTGTTCCCGCGTGACGGCGACACGGCCGACAAGCTGATCCGCAGCGCCGACGCAGCCATGTATCTCGCCAAGGAGCAGGGGCGCAATAATTTCCAGTTTTTTACGCCATCCCTGCACAAATCGGCGCACCAGGCGCTGGCCATGGAATCCGGCATACGCAAGGCGATCAAGCAGGTTGAATTCACCCTGCACTACCAGCCGGAAATCCACGCCGCTTCGGGCCACCCGCATGCGCTGGAGGCCTTGATCCGCTGGAAGCATCCGGACCTGGGCCTCTTGGGGCCGGACCAGTTCATTTCCATTGCCGAGCACCGCGGCCTCATCATGCCCATCGGCCGCTGGGTGATCGGCGAAGCCATACGCCAGGCCACCGCATGGAGCCAGCAGGGCATACACCTGCCGGTGGCGCTCAATATTTCCGCCGTGCAGTTCAAACAACAGGATTTGGTGGAAACCATCGCCACCAAGCTGAAAGAGTTCAACCTGCCCGGCGACCGCCTGGAACTGGAGTTGACCGAAAGCCTGTTCATGGAGGACGTCAGCGCCATGACCAAGACCCTGGGACGCATGAAAGACCTGGGCGTGACGCTGACGGTGGATGATTTCGGCACCGGTTACTCCTCGCTTTCTTATCTGAAGCGCTACCCCATCGACAAGATCAAGATCGACCGCTCCTTCATCCGCGACCTGCCCAACGATAACGACGATGTGTCGATTACGCTCGCCATCATCAATCTCGCCAAGAGCCTGGGCATCAAGGTGGTGGCCGAGGGTGTGGAAACCGAGGCGCAGGCGCGCTTTCTGGACCAGCACCTGTGCGATTTCCTGCAGGGTTACCTGGTGTCGCGGCCCATGCCGCCCGAAGAAGCCCTGCAATGGCTGCAGCGGCGCGGATAGCAATCACGATTGGCGCGCGGCTTGCGTAGAATAGCGTCTGCATCAGGTGTCCAAGCGCCAGTGTCGTTGGCGCAAGGGTGAAACGGGAAGCGCGTGAAATGCGCGCACTGCCCCCGCAACGGTGATGGGCGAATCTTTCAATAGATGCTGCCCTCAGTCCGGAGACCGGCCTGGCGCCGCGCTGTTTGACGGCGTGTCGTCGTGTCTGAAAGAACGGTTTTTCAGGCACACAACTCCACCAGGCTTGCGGGGACGCTCGCCTATTTTGGGAAAACTCATGCAACGATTTTCACGCCCCACCCGTGCCCTCCCCCGGATGGCCGCCATGCTGCCGCTGGCGCTGGCCGTCACGTCCACGTTCGCGCAGGAATTGAAGCTCGATACGCGGCTGGACCGCATCGTCGTCACCGCCACCCGCACCGAGCAGCCCGCCGATGAGGTAATGGCGCAAACCACCATCATCAACCGCACCGAAATCGCCACCGCCGGCGCGGCCACGCTTGCCGAAATCCTGCAGCGTAGCGCCGGGGTGGAAATCCGCCCGCTGGGCGGGCCGGGGCAGCCCACCGGCGTATTCATACGCGGCGCCAATAGCTCTCATACCCTGGTGCTGGTGGACGGGCAGCGCGTTTCGTCTTCAACCAGCGGCAGCACCGCCTTTGAAAACATCCCCCTGGACCTGATCGAACGCATCGAGGTCATCAAGGGGCCGATGTCGGGGCTGTACGGCTCAGACGCCATCGGCGGCGTGGTGCAGATTTTTACCCGCAATAGCAAGGTGCCGCGCCTGACGGGAGACGTCAGCATCGGCTCGCACGGCCAGAGCAGCCTGAATGCCGGGTTTACCGCCGTCGAAGACAAAACCACGCTGGACTTCAATTTCGGCTACGACCAGGTGAGGAATGTTTCCGCCACCAATCCGGCCGCCGGCATCTATACCTACAACCCGGACCGCGACCCCTACCGCAACACCAACGTCGCGCTGAAGCTTTCACACACACTGTGGCAGCAGGAAACACTATCCTTCAGCGCCTGGCAGTCCAGCGGCCGCACGCACTATGACGACGGCCCGGGCGCAGACGCCATCAACAAACAGACGCTTTCAGGCTTCAGCTTCGGCAGCGTGAATCATTTCACGCCCTGGTGGAAATCGAAACTCCTGCTGGGCCGCACCGTGGACGACAGTGTGCTTGACGGCAACTTCCCCGGCACCTTCAAGACCACCCAAAACCAGTACTCCTGGCAAAACGAATTGGCCACACCGGTCGGCAAATGGCTGCTGGGCGCCGAGCGGCGCGAGGAAACAGTGGCCAGCGATACGCTCTACGCCCACAACAAGCGCACCACCGATTCCGTGTTCGCGGGGGTCACTGAAACGCTGGGGGACACGCGTTTTTCCGGAAATATCCGCCGCGACCAGGAGCAGCAATACGGCAGCAATACCACTGGCGGAGCATCTTACGGCTATCAATTGTCGAAAGACGAACTGATTTATGTTTCGGTCGGCACCTCGTTTCATGCGCCTACGTTCAATGACCTTTATTACCCAACGTTCCCCAGCGATGACCCGGCCCACCCGCTACCGTATCGAAACGCCAATCCCGACGTGAAGCCGGAGCGCTCACGCTCCTATGAATACGGCTGGCGAGTGAGTAAAGCCGACTATCGCTTTGATCTTGTCCTGTTCGAAAACAACATCAACGATTTGATCCAGCTGGTGCAGGTCGATGAGCACAGCAGCATTCCGGAAAACGTGGCGCATGCCCGTATCCGGGGCTGGGAGTTTTCGGGTGGCACCACAATCTTTGGAGTGCGCGCCCACGGCAGCGTCACCGCCCAGCAGCCGGAAAATCAGGACACCGGCGCCCAGCTGCGCGCGCGCGCCAAGCACTTCGGTTCCTTGTCGCTGTCCAAACCACTGGGCAATTGGTTCGTTTCCACGGGCCTGGTCGCTAACGGTTCGCGCTACGATTCCGCCAACCAGTCGCCTACGAGCCGCATGAGCGGCTATACGCTCTGGAACGCCAATATCCGCTACCGCATCGACAAGGTCTGGCGTGTGGAATTGGCGGCCACCAACCTCACCGACCGGCGCTACGAGCTGGCGCAGGGCTATAACCCCTTGGGGCGCTCGTTTGTTGTAACGGTGCGTGGAGCGGCGTTCTGAGCATCCGGCGCTCCTTTCCTGCGTCACGACATACTCGCGACGCGGGAATTCTGCTATCTTCGCCCCATGCTGAACGACGCTATTGACCTGAGCAAGATCCGCCGCGCCCTGGTGGTGAAACTGCGCCACCACGGCGACGTTTTGCTGTCTTCCCCGGTTTTCAAGACCCTGAAGGCGCACGCGCCGCATATCGAGATCGACGCGCTGGTCTATCAGGACACGCGCGAAATGCTCACCGAGCACCCAGCGGTAAGCATGGTGCACGGCATCGACCGTGAATGGAAACATCAGGGCATCGTCCGGCAGGTTAGTGGCGAATGGCGCTTGCTACGGGCGCTGCGCGCGCGCCAGTACGATCTGGTTGTGCATCTCACCGAACATCCGCGCGGCGCCTGGCTGACCCGCCTCTTGCGGCCGCGTTATTCGATCGCGCCGCGCACCGTGGCCGGCGCAACGGCCATGGGCGAGGGCCGCAGCTCGGGCTGGTGGAAATCGAGTTTCACCCACACCTTTCCGCTGCCGCGCACCACCTTTCGCCACACGGTGGAGCAGAATCTGGACGCCCTGCGGCGCATGGGCATTTACCCCACCGCCGAGGAAAAGAAGCTGGTGTTGATTCCGGGGGCCGATGCCGAGCGCAAGGTGGACAAGCTGATGGCCACGCACGGGATTGAGGCCAAGAAATTCATCCATATGCACCCCACCTCGCGCTGGTTTTTCAAGACCTGGCCCGCCGAGAAATTTGCCGAGCTGATTTTGCAGCTGGGCAAGCAGGGCGAGCGCGTGGTGCTGACCGGGGCACCCACGGCGGACGAGCGCGAAATGATCGCCGCCATCAAGATGGTATTGAAGGCCCCGGTGGTCGACCTCACCGGCTCACTGTCGCTGAAAGAGCTGGCCGCGTTGACAGCTAGGGCGCGTGCCTTCGTCGGCGTCGATTCCGCGCCCATGCATATGGCGGCCGCCATGCAGACCCCGACCGTGGCCCTGTTCGGCCCTTCCGGCGAAAAGCACTGGGGACCCTGGGGCGTGAAGTACCGGGTGGTGGCATCCCTCAAACCCGAGCATTCCTGCCGGCCCTGCGGCAACGACGGCTGCGGCGGCTCCAAGGTGAGCGAGTGCCTGATCGAGCTGCCGGTGTCGCAGGTGCGCGACGCGATCAACGATCTCCTGGCCAGCGCCTAGGCGTGAGCCTGCCGGTCCACGGAGCCCGCTGAAATGAAAATCGCGCTGGTGCGCGCGAAGTACGATCCCTTCGGCGGCGCCGAGCGATTCGTCGAGACTGCCGCGGGCGCCCTGGCCGGAGCTGGCGTATCACTGACCATCTTCACCCGTGCCTGGCCCGCCAACGCCAACCCGGCCATCGCCCACCGTATCGTCAATCCTTCATACATGACCCCGCGCGGGCGTGACCTGGGTTTCGCGCGCGCGGTCTGCAAGGCCCTGCAGGACGAGCCGCACGACCTGGTGCAGGCGCACGAGCGCATCGCCTGCTGCGATGTCTACCGCGCCGGCGACGGCGTGCACGCCGAGTGGCTGGCCCAGCGTGCGCGCGTGGCCGGGGTGCTGAAACGCGCCGGCACCAAGCTCAACCCGCACCACAACTACCTGCTGGGCGCGGAGAAGCGACTGTTCGCGTCAAAGCACCTGCGCGCGGTGATTTGCAACTCGCAAATGGTCAAAAACGAAATCGTGCGCCACTTCGGCACCGACGCAGCCAAGCTGCACGTGATTTACAGCGGTGTGGATTCGGCGCGCTTTTCTCCGCAGGCCTGCGCACCGTTGCGCGAGGATGTGCGCAAAAAACTCGGCCTGGCCGCCGACCGCCCGGTAGCCCTGTTCGTTGGCTCCGGGTTTGAGCGCAAGGGTTTGAAGGTTTTCCTGCAGGCGCTGGCCGCAAACCGGGATTGCTACGGCCTGGTAGTGGGCAAGGACAAGAAAAGCGCGCGTTACCAGGCCCTGGCGGGCGAACTCGGCATTGCCGGCCGCGTGCATTTTGCCGGTGGCGTGCAGGACGTGCTCCCCTGGTACGCCGCTGCAGACGTATTCGTACTGCCCACCTTGTACGACCCCTTCCCAAATGCCTGCCTGGAGGCTTTCGCCTGCGGCCTGCCGGTAGTAACCAGCACCACCTCGGGTGCCGCCGAACTGATCCGCGAAGGCGTAAACGGTTTTGTGGCCGATGCGCGCGATATCGCCGCCTTTGCCAAGGGGATGGAAAACGCCGTGGCCCGCCCCGATATGAAAGCTGTCGCGCGCGAAACCGTGCTGGAGCTGACGCCTGCCGCCATGGCGGCGCGCTACCTGGACCTCTATCGCACTCTGCTTAAGCGCTGAAACGCGCGCAGGCGGCCCTGCACGTAAAATGCCGGTATTCACCTATCGGCCCGACCTGACCTGATCCATGCTTCCATCCCACGACCGCCAGCTTTACCAGCGCCTGCTCGGCTATATCAAGCCTTATCGCATGGCCTTTTCCGGCAGTGTGGCGGCTATGGCCGTGGGCGGTGCCATCGAAGGATCGTTCGCCTATTACCTCACCTGGATGCTGGAGCATTTGTTCGGCGAGGGTTACGAAGGCTACGCGAGCGTGGGCGCACTGGCGATTGTGGTGATATTTTTCCTGATCGGCCTGTCGCACTTCATTTCCGGATACGGCCTGCAATGGGTGGGCAATAAAGTCATTCTCGACTTTCGCAACCAGATGTTCCGGCGGCTGATCCGCCTGCCGATGCCCTATTTCGACGAGACCACCATCGGCACGTTGATGTCCAAGGTGACCAACGACGTGATCGGCCTGCAGGATGCGGTCACCACCGCTCTGAATGCGCTGGTTCGCGGCGGCGCCACGCTGGTCATTTTGCTGTTTACGATGTTCCAGCTCAACTGGAAGCTGACCTTGATCATGTTCGTCACCGTGCCAGTGCTGGGGGTGATCATCACCGGGTTCAGCAAGCGTTTGCGTCTGATCAACCGTGAGGGCCAGATCGCCACCGCCGGCATCACCGATGTGCTGGAAGAATCGATTCGCGGCCAGAAGGTCATCAAGATTTTCGGCGGCGAGGCCTACGAGGGCCAGCGCTTCGACGAGGCGGCCAATCGCATCCGCCGCATCAATATGAAACAAAGCGCGGCGGCCAATGCTTCGACACCGTTCACGCATCTGGTGGTGTCGATGGCGATCGCGCTGATCGTGTATCTGGCGGCCAGCAAGACGCTGGGTACCGGCCTGGACGTGGCCCACTTTATCGGCTTCATCACGGCCGCGGCCGGCTTGGTAACACCCATCAAGGGTCTTTCCAACGTCAGCGAACGCATGCAAAAGGGTCTGGCGGCGGCTGAAAGTGTTTTCGCCCTGATCGACGCGGAGCCCGAGCAGGATAACGGCACTATCGCATTGGAGAATGCGCGCGGCCACCTGGTGTATACGGATGTGTCACTGCAGTACGCCAGCCAGCCGGTACCGGCCCTGGCAAACGTATCCATCAGTATCGCACCCGGCGAAACGGTGGCGCTGGTCGGCCCCTCGGGCGGCGGCAAAACCAGTTTCATCAATCTGATTCCGCGCTTCTTTACGCCCACGGGTGGCAGCATCACCCTGGACGGTCATGCGTTGGCCGACATCAAACTCACCGACCTCCGCAAACAAATGGCGCTGGTGAGCCAGGACGTAGTGCTGTTCAACGACACGGTCTCGGCCAATATTTGCTACGGCAGCCCCGAGCCGCCCAGGTTCGACGCCATTCTGGAAGCCGCGCGCGCGGCCCATTGCCTGGAATTCATCGAGAGCCTGCCCAACGGACTGGATACGGAAATCGGCGACAACGGCTCGCGACTCTCCGGTGGCCAGCGCCAGCGACTGGCAATCGCCCGCGCCATTTACAAGAACGCGCCCATCCTGCTGCTGGACGAAGCCACCTCGGCGCTGGATAGCGAATCGGAACGCGCCGTGCAGGAGGCCCTGGCGACGCTGATGAAGGGCCGCACCACCCTGGTGGTGGCGCATCGGCTCTCCACGATTGAAAGCGCAGACCGCATCGTCGTGTTCGAGCAGGGACGTATCGTCGAGTCCGGTCCGCACAGCGAGCTGATCCGCCAGAACGGCATGTACGCCAGCCTGCACCGTCTGCAATTCCGTTCGACCTGACCGCGGCGAAGACCACGGTGTCCGCGTCACCAACCTCGCTGACTGTTTCCATAGTCGTCTATCAGCCGGACGAAGCCTGGCTGCGGCGTACGCTCACATCCCTGCGTGCCGCCCTGTACCACGCTTTCGACCAGGGACAGCTGGGCAGCGCGCACGTGGTGCTGATCGATAATCAGAATGCTGCGGCTTCGGCCTCAAACCACCTCTTGGAAGAATGCTTTCAATCCGCGCCGGCAAACTTGCAAACCGAAGCCCTCGCCGGGCGCGGCAACATAGGCTATGGTGCGGGCAACAATCTCGCCATCGAACGTCATGCGGCGGATTTCCATCTGATACTGAACCCGGACGTGGAACTGGACCGGGGCAGCATCAGCGCCGGGCTTGCCTATCTCGCCGCGCACGCCGACTACGCCATGGTGAGCCCGGTGGCAACCTCGCCGGCGTCGGAGCCGCTCTACCTCATCAAAAGCTATCCAGCGGTGCTGGCGTTGCTGCTGCGCGGCTTCGCACCGGCATTTTTGCGCAATCTGTTCGCGGGCTATTTGAGCAAATATGAGCGCCGCGAGAATTCGTTCGACGCGCCGCTAAGCGATGCGCGCATCGTCAGCGGCTGCTTCATGCTGGCGCGCGGCACAGCGCTACGCGAAGCCAAAGGCTTCGACCCCGGCTACTTTTTGTATTTTGAAGATTTCGATCTCAGCTGGCGCATGAGTGGAAACGCGTCCATCGCCAGAGTGCCGGCCTGCCGCATCGTGCACGGCGGCGGCGGCGCAGCCCGCAAGGGGCCGCGTCACATCGCCATGTTTATTCGCTCAGCCGTGCGCTTTTTTAACACGCACGGCTGGCGATTCGTTTAACGCGCCTGGACGTAAGCAAGCGGAAGGCCCCGATGACCGGGGCCTCCCCTGGTACGGGCCATTTAGCTGGAAGTCACCGTGTGCGTGAAGCTGCTCACCGCCGTGCCCCCCGGTCCGGTGCAGGTATTCCACCAGGTGTGCGTACCGACGATACCCGGACTCACGGTCATCGACCCGCTGGTGCCGGTGGCGATGGTCAGCGGCGAGGAGTCAATCGGGCGCTGCGCCGTCACGGTGCAGGAGTCGGCGTTGCTGGAACTCCAGGTCACCACATACGGCGAGCCTGACACAGTGCTGGTCAGCGACTGACTGATATCCGCCGTGGTCGGGGGCGGTACTACCGTGTGCGTGAAACTGCTGATCGCCGGGCCGCCCGGACCCTGGCAGGTCACCCACCAGTAGTGGGTGCCGACCACGGACGGGCTTACCGTTTGTGAACCGCTGGTCCCCGTGAAGTACTGTAGCGGGTAAGAGTCGATGGGACGCTGTGCGGTAACCGCGCAGGAATCCGCATTGCTCGAACTCCAGCTGACCACGTAGGACGTGCCCGCGACGGTAGTATCCACCGATTGACCGATCCAGTCGGTCACAGGCGCCTGCACGGTATGGTAGAAGCTGGCGGAGGCGCTGCTTACCGCATTCTGGCAAACGCTGGTCCATACATGGGTGCCGACGACGGTCGGGCTCACTGTTTGCGAGCCGCTGGTTCCCGTGAAATACAGGATGGGCGAACTGTCGGTGGGACGTTGGCCGTATACCGAGCAGGAATCAGCGTAGGTGGAACTCCAGCTGACCACATAGGAAGAGCCGGCCACGGTACTGGTGGTGGACTGGTTGATGGTAGCGGTTGCCTGTCCTGCGACGACATGGGTAAATGTGCTCGTTGCCGAGCCGGCTGCGTTTTGGCAAACATTCGTCCACACATGATTGCCTATCACAGTCGGGCTTATCGTTTGCGAGCCACTGGTTCCCGTGTAGTACAGGATGGGTGAAGAATCGGTGGGTCGCTGCCCATACACCGAGCAGGAATCGGCGTTGGTGGAACCCCAGCTGACCACATAGGAATTGCCGGTCAGGGTGGTGGAAACCGACTGGGAAATTGACGATGTGACCTGGTTGACCACCACGTGGGTAAAGGTCTTCGTGATCGGTCCGCCCGGCCCCTGGCACACCACCTGCCATGAATAGTTGCCGAGGACAGTGGGGCTCACGGTTTGCGACCCGGAGGTACCGGTGTAGTACTGAGTCATGCTCGAATCGGCCGGCCCCTGCGCCGACACCGCGCAGGAATTCGCGTGACTGGAGGACCAGCTCACCACATAGGATGCGCCGGCAGCCGTCGCCGGCACGGATTGGTTGATGCTGGCGTCCACCGTGTACACGGTATGCGTAATCGACTTTACGGCAGGCCCTTGCTCACCGGTGCAAATAACCCGTAATACAAGTGTTCCCGGCGCACTGGGCATAGGCGAAAACGAACCCGATGTCGACGGCAGGAGCGACGGGCAGTTGCAATTAGTCCCATTGAAAGTATTGTCGGTGAAGCATTGTGCTGCATTGGTTGACGAGTAGGTAACAAGGAACGGGGCGTTTACCGCCGATTCTGTGGAATCTTGGGCGATATCGGCCGTCACATAGTATTGCGATTGCAGCGTGTAGAGCAGAGGCTGGCTTTGGCCAAAGGTATTCGGCGTGCCATGCGCCAGTATCGCCGCTTTGACTGCAGCCGGTGTCATGCTGGGCGAGCGTTGCAGATACAGAGCCATCGTACCCGCCACCAGTGGCGCTGCGGAGGAGGTTCCGCCGAAATAATCATAGCTGGTGTTATCGATATTTTTCGCGGCATAACCACCTTCGGGCGCCCAGATGTCTGTGCAAGTCCCATAAACCGAATCGCTGATGATCGAGTCTGAAGAGTAACTCGAGGCCATCCCGCTAACGGCCATAACGGCGGTATTGCCCTGGCTGCCGCCCAGACGTGCGGGAGAACCGCCGCACGAGCCTTGCTGAGACAAATTGCCAGCCGCTACGGCAACCGCAATGCCGTCACTTATTACGCTCTGAACGGCGGAATCGAGCGCTGAATTGCCCGCCGAGTCTTGCAAACTCAAATTGGCTACCGCCGGACCCGATGTGTGATTGCTCACCACCCAGTTCAGCCCGGCAATTACGTCCGAGGTGTTTCCGGAGTTTCCGCATGCGAATACCCTTACGGAAACAAGGCTGACGCCCTTGGCCACCCCCCAAGTACTACCACCGACAAGAGAGGCGACGGAAGTGCCGTGTCCGGCGCAATCGTCCGCATTGAGGCCATCATTAATTGCGGTATAGCCGTAACTGGCGCGCCCGCCGAATTCCGTATGGCTGATATGGATACCCGTGTCGACCACATATACCGTGACTCCCGCACCCGTGCTGTCCCAGTGATAGACGCCGTCTATAGGCAAGCCACGTTGATCGATGCGATCCAGCGCCGCGGAGGACGTGGATTGGGGCGTAGATTGGGACATGGTCACTGTGGAGTCTTCCTCCACATAGGCCACAGAAGGGTGCTGCGCTAGGGCTTTCGCCACACCTTCCGATAATTGCACAGAGAATCCGTGAAGGACCTTGTCGTACACGTGGCGGGTTTTTCCGCCAAAGCGCTTGGTCAAATTGCCGGCGGCATCCTGGATATCGCCGGCTTGCGCTTTCCGCCCCAGGGAAGCCTCCATGGCTGTCTTGTCGAAGACAACTATGTAGTGATCCTTGATGGCGTTTCTGGATTTCCTCAAATCCCCCGCACCACCGGCAAATGCAATATTGATGGAACAAAGTAATAACGCGATACCACAAAGCAATTTTTTCATGATGACTCCCTTGGCAAGCTGGGCCCAGGCATACCCGGCACGAATGAATCCGGGCAGGCACAGACCGCGAGCGATTTTTCCTGGATAGATGTGAGTCTGGAAAGACTGGGGCTTCCGGTTTGCCGGAAACCCCAGTCTGTTCCACCGATAGTTAACTTGCCGTTACCGTGTGAGTGAAGGTATCGCTGGCCGTTCCCCCTGCGCCGGTGCAATTTACCCACCAATAGTGGGTGCCAACAATGGCAGGGCTCACTGTCTGCGAGCCGCTGGTACCCGTGAAATATTGGATCGGCGATGAGTCCGTCGGACGTTGCGCTGTCACGGTGCAGGAATCGGCGTTGTTCGAAGTCCAGCTGACCACATAAGGCGAGCCTGACACGGTAGTGTTAACAGACTGGGCGATTTGCGCCGTCGGCACCGGCGGCAATACCGTATGCGTGAAGGTATCGCTGGCCGTTCCTCCTGCGCCGGTGCAAGTTACCCACCAATAGTGGGTGCCAACAATGGTAGGGCTCACTGTCTGCGAGCCATTGGTACCCGTGAAATACTGGATCGGCGATGAGTCCGTCGGACGTTGCGCCGTCACGGCGCAGGAATCGGCGTTGTTCGAAGTCCAGCTGACCACATAAGACGAGCCTGACACGGTAGTGTTAACAGACTGGGTGATTTGCGCCGTCGGCACCGGCGCCGTCACTTCGTGCGTGAAATTGCGGTAAACCGTCCCCGCGGCGCCCGTGCAGCTAAGATACCAGTAATGGGTGCCAACGATTGTGGGCGTCACGGTTTGCGACCCGTTGATGCCGCTATTGATCGGCAGCGGCGAGGAGTCGATCGGGCGTTGTGCCGTCACCGCACAAGAGTCGGCATTGTTGGAACTCCAGGACACGACCCAGGAGGTACCCGCCGGCGCGGAGGTCAGCGACTGATTGAAATCCGCAGTGACCGGCGCCGCCTGTACGGTGTGGGTAAATGAGCTCGTGTACGGTCCGCCCGGACCCTGACAGATATTACGCCACACATACGAGCCCACCGCGGTTGGGGCGGTGGTCAGCGAGCCGGAGGTCGCCGTGGAATAGGTAGTCGGCGTTGCACCATTCAGGCTGTAGTCAACTACGCAAGAAGTGGCGTAGGTGGAGCCCCAGCTAATCGTGTAAGAACTTCCGCTATATGTCGGGTTGGTTGATTGGTTGATAAATGAAGTTACGCCCAGCACGGCAAAGGAGCGGGTGACCGTGGTTGCGGCAAGGTAGCTCAAGCTGCCGGCCTGACTTGCGGAAAGATTGCAGGGTCCCAGGTTATGCAGGGTAACTGTGTTTCCGGATACGGTACAGACGCTGCTGGTCAGAGAAGCGAGCGTAACCGCCAGACCGGAGGAGGCCGTCGCCGAGACCGTAAACGGCGAAGTACCCAGAACTTGGTCCGAAATCGCGGCGAACGTAATGGTCTGGCCAGGATTGTTATTGACCATGTTGTACAGCGGGGCAGTATCGTTCGGCATACAGGTGTTATAGGCAGACGTGGTGCTACTCACTACCCAACCGGACGGCGGTGTGTTGTAGCACGCCTGGATGGACGGCAGCCCTGCGGTGTAAACCAGATGAAAGGTGGATGCATTTGTATCGGGATAACAAGTGCTGTACTGGTTTATTACATAAGTCACCACCCATCCCGTCGGAAGATTGTTGTTGTAACACGCATCAACCGTTGACAGACCTGCCGTGTTGACCATATGAAATGTGAAGGCATTCTGGTTGGGAGCGCAGGTGTTGTATTGAGTAAACTCGCTGGTTATCACCCATCCGGTGGGCGTGGTGAGATAGCAGGCATTGACGCTACTCAGGCCCGCGGTATTCGTGATGTGGTAGGTGTTGGCGAAGCTGCCTTGCGCACAAACATTAATGTCGCTGGTTACGCTAGTCACCACCCAGCCCGCGGGCAAGCCGGTTGCGGAGCATGACGTACTGGTTTGCGCCTGCGCCATCGAACTGAGCGAAAGCAGCAGCACGGTGAACAATAATTTGGCAAGCAAAGGCAGTTTCAGTAATTTCATTTTTCCCTCGAATTGTTGGCAAGCAGTTAATCAGACGAGGCGCGCTCATCCACGTCACACAGCAACACTTTGCAACACCAATATGACTCTTTAGTGTCTTCCCGGAATCGTGACAGGCCGCGAGTGTAGTACGGGCGGCTGAAAATAAAACCTACCCACGTGGGTAGGAAATTTACTTTTGCCGAACAAAAATATTGCGCTGTTGCCGTGCGGCGACTAGAGCCATGCAATCCATGTCGTCTGTTGGCAACGCGTGGCCTCACCGATGCAGCGCATGGGAAATTGCTTATGCGATTCTGCGTGACCGCCTTATTTCACAAACGGCAGATATATAAGCAACTCGGGCGAAGGGGGTCGCTTCGCTATTGCGTGCAGCGATAAAGCGCCAGAAATTAAACCGATGGACGAAATTAACGCCGGAAGCCGGCGAACGAAATTCGCGCTTTAAATATCGCGTACCAAACTCAATCGGTTCAGCCGATTCATCGCATCCAGGCGTCGCCGGGCAGCGACGTCCTGTCATGGACGTCGCACGCGTGTCTTTTACGATTGGTTACAAGAAAGCGGCGGCGTGTTCACACGCTCAGCCGTACGACCAGGCCCGTCGTTATTTTGCGGCCGGCTCTGCCTCTGCAGGCTTCCTCTTCGGGAAGTAGGCTTCCAGCGAGGGCAATTTCTTGCGGAACTCTTCCGTGACCAGACGCGCTTCGTCGGTGTTATTGACCACCACCGGCGTGATCAACACCACCAGCTCGGTGCGGTCGTTGTGCAGCGTCTGCTTGCCGAACAGGGCGCCGATCACCGGAATCTTCGACACTAGCGGCAAGCCGGAGCTGGCCGTATTCTGGTTCTTGCCTATCATCCCGGCCATCGCCATGGTTTCACCGGAGGCCACCGTCACTACCGTCTGCGCCTTGCGAGTGTTGATGGGCGGATTCGATCCTGCTGTGTCCGGGGTGCCGGCCGCGCTTACTTCCTGGGTGAGATCCAGCGTTACCTTGCCGCCGGAATTGATGCGCGGTGTAACGGTGAGGATGACACCGGTGTTGATGTACTGGTTGCTGGTAACGATGCCGCCACTCGCGCTCACCGTGGAACTGCCGGTGGAAACCGAAATCTGCTGGCCTACGTTGATGACGGCCTTTTCGTTGTCCAGCACCATCACTCTGGGCGCGGACAGAACCGTCACGCGACCGTCGGCGCCCAGCGTTTCCAGCACGGCGCGGATATCACCGGTCAGCGGGTTGGTGTTGATGAGTTGCAGCCCGCTACTGATCGGCGGGATCACCGAGCGAATATCGGAACTGCCGGTGGGGAACACAGGAACCGGCGAGGTGGGCAGAGTCGGCGTAGTTGTGCCGTTGGGGTTACGCAACGATCCCACGGTGCTATTGCGTGTACGGATGAACCAGTCGATGCCAAAGCTGAGGTCGTCGGTCAGCGTGACCTCGGCCACCATCACTTCCACCGAAACCTGGCGACGCGGCACGTCGAGCTGGCGCAACGCGGCAAGGATGGTTTCGTAGTCGGAGGGCGAGGCCAGGATCAAAAGAGCATTGTTGTCGGTGTCGGCGATGATGCGCGTGTCCTTGGACACACCGATGCCGCTGCCTTGGAAGGCTAACGATGCCAGCGCAGCCAGGGGATTCACCGGAGTAGTTGGTGTGGGTGACCCGCCGGGGGTTGTCGGAGACGTCGGCGAGGTGGGTGAGCCGATGGTGGCCGGACGCTGACCGGGCGCCAGAGATGGCGTGGTGCCGCCGGAGCGATTGCCGTACACATCTGACAACAGCTGCGCCAGCTTCTCAGCCTTGCTGTTTTGCACCGCGTACACATTGAGGCGCATCCCGCCGGCGAGACCCCCGCTCTTGTCGAGCCGGTCTATCCACTTCCTGGCTTCTTCCAGGTATTTCACTTGCGTGGTCACCACCAGCAGCCCGTTCATGCGCTCGATGGGAATGATGCGCACAATGCCGGCCAGCGGACTGGTGCCGGCGGCGGCGTTGCCGAACAGGCGATCCAGGTCGGCGCTGAGCGACTTCACATCGGTTTGCATCGGGAACAGGCCAATCGAGTAACCCGACAGGAAATCGACATCGAATAGTTCGACCACTTCAAGCATGTGCTTTACTTCCAGCTGCGTGCCGGAAAGCGAAAGCAGGTTTCTGGATTCGTCGATCTTGATCGATATCGCGGGCTCGATCGCATAGGGCTCAAGAATGCGCTGCATATCCTTGGCACCCACGTACTTTAGTTGCACAAACACGTTGGTATAGCCGTTGGGCAGCGTCCCAGACCCGGCCACCAGCGGCGTCAGCGTGCCGCGCGTACCCAGCGCCTGCGGCAGGATTTTGAACATGCCATCTTCTTTGACCATCACCTGGCCGTTCTGGCGCAGCAGCATTTCCAGGATAGGGATCAACTCGCGCTTGGGCACCGGCCGCGACATGCGGATGGTGGCGGTACCGGCGGTTTGCGGATGGATAGAAAACGATTCGTGCAAATAATCGCCCATGATCGACTGGGCGATGGCGCGGATATCCGCCTGCTCGAAATTGAGATTGTAGGTTTCTTCGCCGGGGTTGGGCGGCGTCACCGACGCGGGCGCCAGCGGTTTGACCATGACGCCGGTGCCGGGATAGGTGCGGGAATTGTCGGGTGGAGCGGCGGCAGCCGGAGGTGTGGCGGTGATTGCGGCTCCGGGTGCAGGAGCCGGATTAGCGGGCGGTACCGCGCCAGCGTTGACCGGGCCGGCTGGTTTGACAGCGGCAGCCTGAGCCGGCGGGTTCGCGAGTGCAACGTCTTCCGTAGCGTTACCGGCCACCGTATTCGGTTTGTCGCCGCCATCGCGCGCGCGCTGAACCACATCGCGCAGCGATTGGCAGCCGCCTAATGCAACGGCGGCGCCGGCAACCAGCGAGGCCAGCAGCAGCATGCGCCAGACTCCGGCCTGCGGCATTTTAGGGAGGTTCATTTTCATAGTGTCATCTTAACGTGAGAGCCACATGGGTGCCGGTCGTCAGGCCCCTACTGTTGCGGCAGATTTTGAAAACGGCGGCGGCGGGCGGCGGGCGGGTCGCCACTGGCGGGCTGGGCGGCGGCCGCCCCCGCCGGGGCGGCAACCGGCGCCGGGTTGGGAGCTGG
>JACXTT010001484.1_pt1 | contig 38929 bp, 36 predicted proteins | sample 9270951 | NCBI WGS metagenome assembly JACXTT01 (sample SAMN15532306, study PRJNA645909) | rock metagenome | isolation source: weathered quartz diorite | place: Puerto Rico | collected 2017-06-21
GCCGCCGGGTTCTTCTTTGCCGAATTGACCGTAGGTTTCGGCGTTGTCGAGGAGCGTGACTCCGCGCTCCACGGCCTGACGGATCAGTTTGACCATCGCTTCCTTTGGGGGGTGAATGCCGCGATGGTAGCTCATGCCCATGCAACCGAAGCCCAACGCCGAAACTTCCATGGCGATGTTTCCGGCGCCGAGCGTGCGGCGTTGAGAAATGAGCGACGGTCCGCTCGGTTGTTGTTGTTGAGCTGCCGCATGGGCGAGCGATGTCTGCGCGCCCATGGCGGCTCCCAGCGCCGATCCGGCTTTGAAGAGGCCACGCCGGCTGAGAGAGATGTGTCCGGTGTTTGATTCGGTGTGCTTCATTTGGATCCTCTTGTACTGAATGAAAGTTACGAGCTTGTTCCGAGTGTACGCGTGCGGCGAGCCGCGGCCTTGTTGCGGAGGCTCGCGACGAAAACCGTTGGCTGAATCGGCCGGCGTTCTAGTAATTGATGGATCGCCACTCGCCGGGTGAAGTGCCTTCCCATTTGTGAAAGGCACGAATGAATGAGTTCGGATCCTCGTATCCGAGCAGATAGGCGGTTTCGTTTAATTCGAGCGCGGGCTGGCGCAGATAGTGTTGCGCCATTTCACGCCGGGACTCTTCCACGAGTTCGTGAAACGTAAATCCATCTTCGAGCAAGCGGCGCTGCAATGTCCGTGCGCCGATTCGCAGCTCGGCGGCAACGTCTTCAAGGCGTGGCTTCTTCCCCGCGAGGAGCCTTTTGAGGATTCCCTTCACCTGCTCCATCAAGGGACGGCTGGCGAGTTGGCGCTTCAATTCGGCTTCGAGCTGCGGCTCGACCAGCTCTAGCAGTTCAAGATTATGTGTCGTGAATGGCTGGTGAATGTCCGCCGAGCGAAAGAACAACTGGTTGCGGCGCGCGCCAAATTTCACGGGGCATCGGAAGAACTCTTCGTAGCGCTCTCGGTGCGCGTCCGGACGGCGCAACTCAACGCGCAACGGCGTGACGTCGCGCCCGGTGCCGCGCCGTACGATGGTGAACGTCCACGCGAAACACATGTCGACCCAGGCTGGCGCTTCCGTCTTTTCCCCGAGCAACCATATGAACTCAACCGCGCATTCAGCGCCGCGCTCCGAGATGCGGATCTCCTCCGGCGCAGTCAGGCGCTTGTAACGCGCCATTCGCTGCAACGCCTCGCCAAAGGTCCGGCTGTAGAGCGCTGCGATGGCGATCTGCGTGAAGTATTCCGGGCGGCTTTCGCTGCCAAGTTTCAGACCGATGGCCGGATCGTCGCTCAGCTCATGGATGGCACCATAGAAGGCGCACATCTCTGCGGTAGTGAGCCAGATCCGGCTCTGGTCGAACATCCGGACGGGAAGTCCGGCCCGGCGCAACACCGCTTCGACAGAGACACCCTGCTCTTCAAGCCTGCGTCCGAGTGTGCTGGAAAGCCGAAAGCGATCTGTCATGATCCGAAGTCACCTCAACGCTAACAAGTGGCGATGACGCGGCACGAAGCGTGCCAGCCATCGACTTGAACGGCTTGCCAGCCGTCTTTTACACTCTCAGTTTACTGGTGACATGCGCCACGGTCACTAGCAGAACACGTCAATCCACTCGCCAAATACGCCAAGTGCGGGAAGGCGCGAACTGAGCAAATCGTCACGGGGATTGTTGATAGGTCGCGCGTTTGCCTGGGATTAGGAATGAGTCGTCGCCAAGGAGCGAGTGATCCGAACGACCCCACGGCTAATCGCCACTACGGCGTCAGGATCGAAATCGCTTCGGGACCATGTCGAGAGTAATCACACGGCGTCCTTCCTGTTCAATCAACGATTCGCCGTGAAGGCTCGTCATACAACATAATGTATTCTTTTCGCTGGCTTAAATTTCCAGCTGTCGCAGTCTGGTGTCTTTGCGCCTTTGGTCAAACTCCCCAAGAGAAGCAAACGATCGTCAATCCGTTGCCGGATGAGGAGATCCTTCGACCGTGCCAGTATCAAATGGTCCTACCTGAGACCACGAACCCTATCCGAGCGGCCTGGGTGATCTTCGACAGGGGCCAAGACTATCTTCAGTGGTTCCGCGACCGGCGAGTCCGAGCCTTCGCAAGCGAACACCATCTGGCATTGGTGCTGGCCATGCAGTGCCGTTCGAAGGAGCGCGAGGACATGATTGTGCTGCCCGAGAAGGGCGTTGGGCGAGCGCTATTTTCGGCGCTCGGCCAGTTCGCTGACTCTGAGGGCCGGCCCGAGCTGAAAACTATCGGCATCATTGCCATGGGGTGGTCGGGCGCCGGCTCTCTCGTCGGGCGGCTTAGTGGTTACAGGCCTGAGCGCTACGTTGCCGGGATCGCCTACGCACCGGGCCAATACGAGCCTCTCGGAATGGACACCATCGAACTGTCGGATCAAGCGATGAGCGGCCCGCAACTGATCATTGCGAATGGCGGCGACAACATCAACGGGACCGAGCGTCCGTACGGGTACTTCAAGAAGTACTACGAAAGAGGAGCGCCCTGGACATTTGTCGTCCAGAATAGGACGCCGCACTGCTGTCTGCAGAATGCGCAAACACTCATACTGGAGTGGCTGCGCGCCATACTTTTAGCCGGAGAGCCCAGGCGTTGGGGCGTGGGAGACCACGGATACATCACCGTCGAACTCGCCAAGGTTGTCGACGAATGGAAGAGACCTGTATTCAATGCAGCGTCGAGTCGCATTGGGCCCAAGGGCAAGGGCAAACGCGGAGAACTCCCGTCCGGGTGGATGCCGTCTTCGATGTTTTCACGCGAGTGGCTCGTCTTTACTGGCAGACCCGCTCCAGTTGCCGTTTGGAAGCCGTAACAGCCGTCTTAAAGGTTCGTGATGGACTCGATGGATACCTGCGCAAAGGCCGCGACTGGATAGAACCAGCCTAGTCGCCCAGAGTTTACCGATAGCTGGCGAGAACAGCAGTTACGTGGTCCGAACCGCTGCGGCCGCAGGATCTTTGGCCGACGCCGCCACCCTGTAGGCGATCTACTGGCGAGTATGTAGAATGTCCATAGCAATGGCGAGTTCGACTCTAACGCGGGAGACCACGCGCGACATGTGGGGATGGCGCTTTCTTGAAGACATCCGGCAGGACGTCCGCTATGCGCTTCGCGGTATGCGGAACAGTCCGGGAGTCACTTTGGTGATCGTTGCCTCGCTCGCCCTCGGTATTGGCGCCAATACGGCGATCTTCAGCCTTGTGTACTCCGTCATGCTGCGTGCGCTTCCGGTGGCACATCCGGAGCAACTCGTGGAACTGCTTCAGAAGTATCCGGGCGAGCCAAGGGGCAACGGCTACTGGTCGCCGCGAAGCTACGAGCACTACCGCGACACCAATCATGTGTTCGCGGCGCTTACCGGCACCGCGATCGACAATCGGGCTCGCCTGCGGGTGGAGGGCCCGGAAGCCGAGACCGTGGTTGCCGAGTATGTGGTTGGCAACTACTTTTCGGTACTCGGCATCCAGCCGGCGTTCGGCCGGCTGATCGGTCCCGAGCACGACACCGCAAACCCCGAAGGCGCCGTCGCGGTGGTGAGCTGGTCTCTCTGGCACATCCGATTTCGTGAAGATCCGGACATCATCGGCAAGCGGATACTCGTGGACGATACGCCGGTAGCGATCATCGGCGTGGCGCCGCGCGGGTTTACCGGGCTTCGGGTGAATGCGCAGACCACCCTCTGGCTGCCGGCCAAACCGAACGCGGGGCTGAACCTGTTGGCCCGCTTGAAGCGCGGAGTAACGCTTGAGCAGGCGCGCGCCGAAATGGCGCTACTTTTCCCGTTCACGATCGAAGAAAGGGCGGCTGGGGACACCGATCCGCAGATTCGCCGTTTGCGCGTGGAGCTGGAGCCGGCGCGCGCGGGACTGGCCGATGTCCGCGATCGCGCTGGAAAGCCGCTGTCGGTGCTGATGGCGATTGTCGGGGTGCTGCTGCTACTGGCGTGTCTAAACGTGGCGGGCCTTTTGCTGGCGCGAGGCGCCGGGCGAGCCCGTGAGATGGCATTGCGGCTCGGGCTGGGTGCGAGCCGCGGCCGTTTGATGCGTCAGGTGTTGACCGAATCATTATTGCTGTCCGCGCTTGGCACGGTCGCGGGCGGCGCCGTCGCATACTTCGGCACGGCGGCGCTGTTGCGGATACTGGATAGCGGACGGCCCCATGAGCGCATACACCTACTGGTTCGTCCGGACGGCAACCTGCTTCTCTTCGGCGCCGGCGCCGCCATTCTCACCGGTCTTCTGTTCGGATTGGCGCCCGCGTGGAGCGCCATTCGGAACGCTCCGGCGGGGGCGTTACGACAGACGGGAAGAGCGTCCGAGACCCGCTTTCACCGCTTCTTCGGGAGGGCGCTGGTTGCAACGCAAGTGGCGCTGTCGATGGTCCTGCTGAGCTCCGGCGGGCTGTTCATTGCACACCTGGCGAATCTCAAAGGCGCGGACCTGGGCTTCCGGCGCGACGGCGTCCTGCTGGTGGACCTGGATCCATCGCGCGGCGGATATGAGGGTCAAAGATTGTCCGGCGCGTACCGCGAACTGATGGAACGTATGGGCGCGATTCCCGGCGTGCGCTCGGCGTCACTGAGCGCGCCGACGCCGCTTCATGGCGCGGGAGCGTCGGGCTTCGGGACAGCCGAGGGTTTCGAGGAGCGGCCCGAGGACAGGCGCTGGATTTCGATCAGTTATGTAGCGCCAAATTACTTTCAAACACTCGAAATACCCCTTCTTTCCGGACGGGAGTTCAGCTTTCAGGACCAGGCGAATCCGCGCGTGGCGATCATCAACCAAACGCTGGCGCGGCATTACTTCTCCCATCGAAATCCGATCGGGAAGCGGATCACACTGGATCACGTGACCCTCAGCCGCGAGCCGGCGACGTACGAGATTGTGGGCGTGGCGGGAGACGCGAACTACAAGGAGATTCGCGAGGCCGAGCGGCGGGAAATTTATCTGCCCGCCTTTCGCAATGGGAGGGTGATACCCGGTACGTTCGTGATTCGAACCGATGTCAATCCGGAGAGCATTGCCGGAGGCGTGAGGCGCGTGGTCCGCGAAACGGTTCCGGCGATACCGCTGACGAAGATCACCACGCTGTCGGATCAGATTGACGCCTCCATCGTCCCGGAGAGGCTTCTGGCAACGCTGTCCGGTTTTTTTGCGGCGTTGGGTGCATTACTGGCGGGGATTGGCGTTTACGGCCTGCTGGCTTACACGGTGGCCCGGCGCACGAATGAAGTCGGCATACGCGCCGCTCTTGGCGCGACGCCTGGCGTGGTGCTGAGGATGATCCTGCTGGAAGGTCTGGCGATCGTAGCCGCCGGCCTGCTTCTTGGGGCTCCCACGGCATTCTGGGGCCGGGCTCTCGCCGCGGCAATGATTCAAGACCTCACTGGAGACATCGGCGCAACGGTTGGGCTGGGCGCGGTAGCGATAGTTGCAGTGGCGCTGGCGGCATCGTATGGACCTGCTCGTCGAGCGGCTCAGGTGGATCCGATGGAGGCCCTGCGGCACGAGTAGCGGACGGCGAGGTTGCGCTGGAAGGTGGAATCGGCAGGATACGCGGCAGTGTCTACCACGTCGAAAAAGTGATCCAGACACGTCGCGAGTTTTTAATGTGGCAACCGATCGGGAACGTTGCCATAAACCGGTCCGTGAGCCATCCTGCCGGAATAACGGCCCGGCGCGGATACAGTTGCGCGGTAGCTCGATTCGGGGAAGTGCAGCGATGAATTCTGAATCGAACGTCAGGGAGGTTGTCCCGTTCTTATGCGTATCGAGCATGGAACGGTCACTGAAATATTACCCGGACGTTCTCGGTTTTACGATGAAGAACAAATGGGAGGTTGACGGAAAGGTGCGCTGGTGTTGGCTGGTGCTGGGCGGCGCAGCGCTGATGGTGCAGGAATTCACCAGGGAAGGCCATGACTCCTGGGCTCCTCAGGGGCCAGTTGGCGAGGGCGTATCGCTCTGGTTTATATGCGAAGACGCGGTAGCGATCTATCATCAACTCAGGTCTCGCGGCATTGACGCTTCCGAGCCGCAGGTGGGGAACGGGATGTGGGACACCTGCCTGGCTGACCCGGACGGCTACCAGATCCATTTCGAGAGCCCGACGGACACTCCTGAAGAAACGAAACTTTCGGAAGCACAGGAGCAAAGGGGGCGGAATCAAGCGCAAACGGAGCTTTCAGGGGGGATAACTTTTGCTGGTTTGCCGGAGTCCTGATGGTGCGTGAGAAGACTTTTGCGGCGGGCAGGTCAAGGCACCTTAGCAGATAGATGCGATAGAATCGACGCCCAGGGGACCTCTATGATTTGGCGCCGCTCCCTTCTGAAAGCCAAGTTCGCGCTGCCGTTTGCCGGCGGATGGCTGGGGCTTCCCGCAGCCGAGGCCCTGCCCGCGAAGCGGGACTACTTCCGCGAGCTTGGGTTGCGGGAGTTCATCAACGCTTCCGAACCCTTCACGGCGCTTACCGGATCGCTGCCGACGCCGGCACTGGCGGATGCGTATACCTACGCTTCCCAGCGCTACGTCCGTTTGGAAGAGTTGCAGGATGCAGCCGGCAAGCGGATCGCGGAGATGATCGGCTGCGAAGCAGCGCTGGTGACGTCGGGATGCGCGGCGGCGTTGACGCTGGGGACCGCGGCGTGCGTGACCGGCCAGGACAGGGAGAAGGTCCGCCGCCTGCCGGACACCAGCGGCATGAAGAATGAGGTCATCATTCAGAAGTCGCACCGCTACGGCTACGATCACGCGGTCCGCAATTGCGGCATCCGCTACGTGGAAGTGGAAACGGCTGAGGAGCTGGAACGCGCCGTGGGCCCGCGAACGGCGATGATGCATTTCTTCAACACCAACGAGCCGGAGGGAAAGATCAAGATCGCCGAGTTCGCCGCGTCGGCCCGGAAGCACGGCATCCCGGCGCTCAACGATATCGCCGCCGACGTGCCGCCGGTGGAGAATCTTTCGCGGTCTATCCGCCTTGGTTTCGATCTGGTGACCGTTTCCGGCGGGAAGGGGTTGTGCGGGCCGCAGAGCTGCGGATTGTTATACGGGCGCGCCGATCTGATCGCGGCGGCAAAACGGAATGCGCCGCCCAATGCAGATTCCATCGGCAGGGGCATGAAGGTCAACAAAGAAGAGATTCTGGCGATGATGCTGACGTTGGAGCTGTACTATCGCCGGGATCATCAGGCGGATTGGAGGGAGTGGGAGCGGCGGGTGGGGGAGATTGCCGCCGCGGTTTCGTCGATCAAAGGCGTGCACGCCGAACCGTTCATGCCGGAGATCCACTACCGGGTTCCACATCTGCGGATTCGTTGGGAGCAGAGCGCGCACGGGATTACGGTGGCGGAGGCGATCCGGCAATTGCGCGAGGGCGAACCGCCGATTGAGGTGCGGCCGGCGAAGGATTCGCTCGAGTTGGGCGTCTGGATGCTGCGTCCGGGTGAGGCGGCGATCGTGGGACGGAGAATCCGGGAGATCCTGAAGAACGGCTGAAAGGATCGCCTGAGCCGCTCGCGTGTTATCCTTCCTTCAAAACGCTCGCTTGCGTACCCGAAGCGCAAATTGAGCTGATCTCCAGGAGGATACCGCGGGATGCCCACCCTTCGCGCGCTAATCGTTTTGGCTCTAGCCACAGGCCTTCCCAGCGCGGCTTTGGCCGACTTGAACCAGACCAACACTCTCACCAGCAACACCAGTTTGAACCTGGACACCGGAGCAACCGCCGGTTCGGGTGGAGACATCCTGTGGACCGGGAGCGCCGTAGCCCCGCAAGGGAATGCGACCGCCGTGGTGATCTACCAGTCCTGGCCCGTCGCGTTCTTCAACACAATCTCATCCATTCTGGTCAGCCTGTTTCCGGGTTATTCCAAGACGCCGATTCCGGCCGCCAATCTGGATGTGGACGTAGTATTCGGCGTACACACCAACGGCGGCCACTATGCGAAGGTCATCGTGACCGCTAATAGCGGCGGCTCCATCACCCTTCGGTTCACTACCTTTGGAGTCGCTGCCGGTACGGGCGGCGGCAATGCCGGGCCGCCCACCATCACGTCGGTCAGGAACAACTCCAGCCTGATTGCGCCAGGACTCCCGAATTACGGCATCGCACCCAGCAGTATCTTCGTCGTCGTGGGAACGGGTTTGGCCGATCCGGGCGCTCCCGTCCTGCAATCCAGCGCGGCTCCGGGCCTTCCTCTGACGTTGAACGGAGCCAGCATCGCGGTTGTGGTCAACGGCGTCACGACTCAGCCGGCGCTTTACTACACCAGCCCGACGCAGTTGGCCGCGGTTCTTCCGGCCGCCACTCCGCTGGGTACGGGAACGCTGACCGTGACCTACAAGGGCGTGACGAGCAACGCCGCGACGATCCGGGTGGTGGCCAGCGCCCTGGGAATTAACACCTACTACACCAATTCGGGAGTGGCCACGGACGCCGTCAGTGGAGCGCTACTGACCTATACACAATCCGGCACTCCAGGCCAGAACATCGTCCTGTGGACAACGGGCCTGGGAGCCGATCCGGCCGACAGCGACAGCGTCTATACGTCGACACCGCACGCGGTGAACACACCGCTGCAGATCTACATCGGCGGCATTGCGGCGGCCATCCTTTATCAGGGCTCGGCGGGCTACCCGGGCGTCAATCAGATCAATTTGACGATACCGCCCACCGTGCCGGATGGCTGCTGGATTTCGGTGGCGGCGGTGGCCGGCGGAGTGGTCAGTAACATCGCCACGCTCCCCATCAACCGGAGCGGTGGGGAGTGCGCGGACAGGGTTACCGGATTAACCGGAGGCCAGGTTTCGCCCAGCACGCAGACGCTCAGGACTGGTTTGGTCGGGCTGATTCAGACCGACGCTCCAGGCCGGAACGGCGGCCCCCGCAGGATCACCAATTCCGCCGACGCGGCGTTTATCAAGTACACCGGGATCTATACGCCAACAAATTCGGTGTTGCCCGGGGGATGCATCGTGAATGACCTTACCCCCAATAACCCGGCCGGGGCCTCGGGCTTGGACGTGGGCACGATTACGCTGACGGGGCCTACGGGGCCGCCGGTGATGCTGTCCGGACAACCGGGCATCAAGGGCACGTTCTACGCGAACCTGGCGGCGGGCTCGATTCCGCCTTCCGGCGGGACGTTTAAGTTCACGGGCTCCGGCGGCGCCGATATCGGGCCCTTCACATCCACCATTATGTTCGCCGGCCCCCTGCTGACCTGGACGAATCAGGCCGCCGCCGCTACTATCGTCCGGACGCAGGGATTGACAGTTACGTGGAGCGGCGGCAATCCAGGCACTTTTGTAATCATTACCGGCACGTCGACTACGCCGCCCACGGGGGGCGTAGGTCTCGGGATCATCGGCGGGTTCACGTGTCTTGCCGTGGTGGATGACGGCCAGTTTGTGGTGCCGTCCTACATTCTGTCAGCCCTTCCGCCGGGTACGGGAGGCGTCTTAGTCCAGAATGACGTCTACGGCTCGCTTACCGCAACAGGACTGGACATCGGCGTGGCGTTAGGAGTTGTTTCGACCTCGGCAGAAGCCACATACCAGTAGGCTCGGACTACGGCGGAGCCGTAGTCCGAGCCGGCGTTGGGTGATGGGTGATGGGGTGATGCACTCAGGTTCTCGGGGCGATGTACTTGACGGCAGCCAGCTTGGACAATGCTTCGAGTTTGGCGGCGGCGATCCGGCCGGTGACCAGGCGGCCCGGCAGCGTCACCGACACGCTTTCCAGACCGGCTTCGGCTAGTTTCTTCAGGGTCTCGGGAGAGGTGTCGAGGAGAAACACCTTCACCTCGACGGTTCCGCTCTTCGACAGCAACGACGGGTCAAGCTTACGCGCGGGTTGCCGGAGCGAATCGATGCCGGCTTCGGCGTCCTTCATGATCGCGCGAGCCGGGGCCTGATTGCGCGGCATGGCGCTGGGCACTCCGCCGATAATGCCGCCTACGATGCCGCTGCCTCCGCCGGAGCCGGCCATGGGAGAGGCTACGGACATGCTCTTGTACGCCATCTCGCGGCGCTCATTTCCGAAAATGCCGTCATAGCTGACGCCGGCGGGCATCTCGACGGGCACTTCCACCCGGCGCGGCTGGCCGCCTTCGGTGACGATGCGGTCTTCCACGGCGACGAACGACGTGAACTGCGTCATCAGTCCGAAATCGAGGCCCAGCTTTGCGATCTCCTCCTTCAGATCGCCTTCGGGACGGCCGTTCTGCATGCCGGCCCAGTCGCGGCCCATCAGCTCGTCGACCTTGCGGCGCGCCCAAAGCGTGGCCACGACGTCGTGCTTCGGCTCGGACGCGGGCAGCGTCACGGGAATTTCGCGGACGTAGGGCTTTCCGGCCAGCATGCCGCGGAGGCGGATCACACCGCGGGCAGGGCCGGTGAAGCGGCCGCTCACTACAACTGGTTTGGCGCTGAACAGGTCGGGCGCTTTCTGCGGATACACGTCGGTCACGGGGAGGCCGTTCCAGTCGATGGCGACGTCGGTCAGCAGGGGGCTGCGGACGCGCTCGTGGAAGCGCTTCGCAGCGGCGGTGCCGTCGTCTTCGAGTCCCACATACTCCACTTCGCCCCGGCCGGCGCGCGCCATTCCGTCCAACAGGAAGCGGTTCACCGATCCGCCGATGCCGAAGGCGAAGACGCGGGCGTTGGGGTGCTTCTTTACTTCACCGATGATCTCCATGTCGTTGCCGACGTAGCCGTCGGTCATGAAACAGACCACTCGGAGGTGATCCTGCGCGTCGGAGGGATCGAGGGAGGCGCGGATGGCTCTCATCATTTCCGTTCCGCCGCTGCCCCGGCGCGATTCGAGAAATTCCTGGGCGCGGCGCAAATTTTCCTGTGTGGCAGGCACGGGCTGCGGGAACAGAATATGCGTGTCGCCGGAAAACGTGATGAGGTTGAAGGTGTCGCGCGGATTCATTCCCTGCAGCGCCCGCTTCATCGCTTCCTTGGCTTTTTCGATGGGGAAGCCCATCATGGAGCCGGACGTGTCGAGGACGAACATGATCTCCTTGGGCGTGATGTCTTCGACGCGCGGATGATCGGGCGGCTGCAGGATGAAGGTGAAGAAGCCGCCCTTTTCGGCGCGGTGCGCGAGCAGGGCGTCGGCGATCTTAGCGCCGGAAACGTCGTACTGGAGCACAAAATCCTTGTTCGGGATGACGGCTTTGTCCTTGAGGCGGATTGTCGCGTGGCGCGGGTCGGGCCGCTGGAGGTCGACGTCGTGGGTGAGCGATCGCAGGAACTGTATGGGTACGCCCGCGTCGAGGGTGACGTCGATGGAGAGGTCGTGGCCGGCGCGCGTGCCTTCGGGCGTTACGGGCGGCGCGATGCGGTCCGGGTCTGAAACATGCCGGGGGATGTAGCGCGGGCCGACGACCATGGGGAAGGAGAACTCGTAGTTGCCGTCTTCGTAGGGCACGGTCTCGACGTAGCTGATCTCGATGTTCACTTTCTCGCCGGGCCGGATGTTGGCGACGGCTTGCGTGAAGATGTTGGGGCGCTCCTGATCCAGCAGGGATGCGAGGTGTCCGGCGTTGCGGGCCGCCTCATAGATGGCGCGGGCTTCTTCGCGGCGCTTGATTTTGCCGTGGACGACGCGGTCGCCGATTTTCATGGTCATGCGGTCGACGGCGGCATTGTGAGGCAGGGGGAAGGTGTAAATGGCTTCGATTTTTTCGGGATACGGGTTTTCGAACTGCTGGACGACGGTGACGCGGGCCAGGGGTCCGGTGATCTCGGCTTTGACGTCGGTGTGTTTCAGCGGGCAGGGGCGCTCGCTGTTGGGTCCGACGGCGGTCAGCATGCCTTCGGTGACTTTGGACGCCTGGCGGCGGTTAGCGGGGTGGGCGCCGCCGGGGAAGAGAAGGAGAACCGCGGCGCCGAGGGCGGCCAGCGGGATGGGGTGTGTTTGCATTTTGCCTCCAGAAACCCGTATATGCTTTGACACCGGAGATCCTTTCAGGAGTTCCCGCGAAGGAGAAAAACCGGCTCCGAAGGCGAATACGCCTGTATCAGGGGCTACGGGCGGCTGCGGGCGACGAGTTGCAGGAGCTCCTGGAAGCGGGGATCGGGGCGCAGGCTGTCGGCCCAGGGCTCGGTTTTCAGGTAGACCATTTCTTCGGAGCGCTCTTCGTAGCCGCGGCGCGTCCAGGCGATGGCATTGTCGCGGTCGCCCATCGATGCGTAGACGGCCGCTACGTAGACTGCGGGAACGTACTGCTTCTTGCCTGCTTTCTCAAGATCGGCGAGCACCTGGAGGGCCTCGCTGCGTTTCCCGGACTGGCCATAGGCGCATCCGAGGCCGGCCATGGCCAGCGCATGGCTTCCGCCGGGAAGCTCGGCTGCTCTTTTGAACTCGCGCATTGCCTCCGGGTACATCTGACTCTGCTGGTATGCCATTCCCAGCGTGGCGTGCGCCAAGCCAAGATTCGGGTTCATGTCCAGGGTGGCCGTGTACTGTTCGATCGCTTCGTTGGAACGGCGCGCATGGTAGAAACACCAGCCCACTCCGAGGTTGATGACCACCGACAAGGGATCCAGGACTTGCGCCCGCTTCATCTCCGCCAGCGCCAGTGCGGGCTGGCCGACGGCAAGGAGATAGTGAGCGTACCAATGGTGGGCCGTCGCGTAGCCCGGATTCAACGACAGAGCGCGCTTGAATTCCTGCTCGGCGCCGGGCAGGTCCCAATCGTAGGTGAGCTTCGCATAGCCCAGTGAGGCGTGAGCCTCGGCGAGGGAGCCGTCGAGCCGCACGGCCTCGGCGGCGGCGGCCTTGGCCTGCGGCATCACTTCCTTCGGCGGCATCATGCCGAACCCGATCGAGCCGAGCAGGGCGTAGGCGTCGGCCAATCCGGCGTAGGCGGGGGCATAGCTCGCGTCCTTGGCGATGGCGCGCTGAAAGTCTTCGATTCCCCGCTGGAAACCTTCTTGCCTCCGCTGGTTCCAGTGATAGCGCCCGGATGAGTACGCCAGGTAGGCTTCCACGTTCACGGGCCGGGACGAGGCGAGCCGCTCCTTGTCCCGAGGGGTCAGCTTGACCTGGATCTCGCGGGCGATGGAGCTTGCCACTTCGCTCTGGAGCGCCAAGCACGTCGCGCAGGTCGCGCTCATAACTTTGCGCCCAAAGCTGCCGCTCGGTTTTGACCTCGAACAACTGGATGGTGATGCGCACCGGCACGGACCGGGGCGGGCGGACGTTTGCCACCTGGCGCTTCGGCAGCGCTTACGGTGCGGCCTTCCTGTCGAACACCTGGTACCCGGACCGGCGTGACCCGGTACGTCTGGCTCTGACGCAGGGGACACTCATCCTGGGGTTTGACGCGGCCAGCAACCTTGGCGCGGAGTTCTGGCCGGACTTCCGGGCCCGGATTTTCCATCGCCGGCGCCTGGGGAATTCTGTCAGGACTTTGTCAGGGCTTTCGAAGGTCCCCGGCGGAAAACCTTGAGTATTCTTCGGACGTCGCGGTGATTCACACCGCGTTACGAAAAAGGAAAAACGATCATGTCAACCAAGCGAGCTTCCCAGTTATTTCATTGGATTGGATCGGGAGTATTCGTGCCGATGCAAAGCCTTTCGTTCGTTCTTCTGCTTATCGCAAGTCAGCCGCCTGCGTCCGCGGGGCAAAGAGCCGACCTGAGCACCTGGTGCGAGTGTGCTGACGCTAGTGAGTGCCGGTCCGCCTCCGCTGGTGATTCCGGCGCCTGGGATTTCGACGGGACGCGTGGACCCAACGATGCAGACGATGAACCTGGCGGTTCCGGGCGCGAATGTCCAGGACGCGCTGACGACGCGTCCTACTTTCACCTTCGGCAACCTGACCGATTTCGTTCTGGGCCTGCCCGGAGTCTTTTCGGGCACGTCGCGCAGCCAGGTGGAATGGGCGGAGCACCTCGCGCCGACGACCATTTTTGTGTGGCTGGGGAACAATGACGCGCTGAGCGTGGTGGATAGCGCGGATCCGGCGATCATGACGCCGGTGGCGGCGTTTGAAGCGTCTTATAAGGAAGTGATCGCCCGCCTTGCAGCGACCGGCGCGACGCTGGTGCTCGGAAACATCCCGGACGTCACAGTGGTTCCTTATCTGACTTCAGCCGAAAAGGTGGCGGCGCAAGTGGGTTTGTCGTTGTTCCTGATCGGGCCGGCGCTGGGCATCGGTCCTGGAGATTATGTCAACCCAGGCGCGTTTCCGCTGATTCAGGGCATTCTTACGAACGCTATCGCCGGACCGCTGCCCGGAAGCGTGGTGCTGACGGCGGCGGAGGTGGCAGTGGTGCGGGCCCGAGTCGATGCGTACAACAGCATCATCGCGGCACAGGCGCAATTGACGGGCTCCGCGTTCGTGGATGTCCACGCCATTACGGCGGAGGCTCAGTCCCGCGGGGTTGTCGTCGGCGGCCAGCGGCTGACCGTCGATTACCTGGGTGGACTGTTCTCGCTGGATGGGACTCATTTGACCAACACGGGTTATGCGATCTTCGCCAACGCTTTTATTAAGGAGCTGAACCGGGGATTCGCGGCGGGCATTCCGCCGGTTTCGCTGGAGCGGATAAAGAGTGCGGATCCTCTGGTCTTCCCGGAGGTGGGGCGGCCTGTGTCATCGCTGGGTCACATCGGGCCGGCTTCGGTGCAGGCGCTTCGCAGTGTGATCCGGCATAGTGAGCGGTGAGCTGGCGTCAGAGGGCGATGCAAGCCTCGGCTGAAAGCGAACTGCCGGCCGGGGCTTCCGTCCGAATTTGCTGTCTTCATAGGAACTCGACTCTTCCCGCCATCTCCTCGGGAGTGAGCAGGTCATGGATAAGAATCAGCCTTTGGAGTAGCTCGCCAAGCTTGTACGCTCCCTGACGGCAATAAGCGATGCCTGATGTCTGGCTCCCGCGCTATGAAGCCGCAGGAAGTCGTCATCTTGCGTCACGAAAACACGGCCGGATTGCAATGCGAAAGCGAGTTCTGTGGAATCATCGGCGCCGGCAAGACCGGCTTCGAAAACGGTAGTGACATTCGATGTTTCGACGGCGCAGTCCCTGTGTGACACCTGATGGGATGTGCTCATCCAGATGGAATCGGATCGGCGCCGCTCAGGATGCTTGATCCAGAGTCTTTTGCCGGAGCTTAGTAGCAACCTGCGACGGATTCGCTACGCCAAACTCTTCCGCAGCGACTCGCTCAGCCCGCATCTCTTCCTGAATTTCCTCGACGTGCTCGAAGTAATAGGCTAGCGCCAAGTGGACTTCGGACAGACTGAGGCTGGGAAACTGGGACACAATCTCATCAGCACTCATCCCCAAATGTTCGTGCCACACCACGACGTCGAGTACCCTGATTCGGTGCCCGGCGATGCACGCCTTTCCTCCGCAGACACCAGGACTCTTCGTAATACGCTCCCAGGTGGAGGTAGCCATATCGAAAGTATATCCCCAATCAACATCGCGGCCCGTGGAAGAAGTGTCCGGAGGTTTGGGCGCCACGTCAATTCGCGGGCATGTTGTACTGGAACGCGAATTGAAGGCGGATCTGGGCGCCGCGGAACTCCAGGGGGAGCGGCGGGAAGGGATTCGATGCGCTGATGCCTGCGACGGCGGCGCGGTCCAAGGGGTCGGCGCCGGAAGGCGTCACAATCACGAGCTTCGGCACCTTGCCCTCGCGGTCGATGGAAAATTGGATGATCACGCGGCCGCGACGGCCGAGGCGGGCGCTTTCGGGCATAATGGCGAACCAGTTCCGGCGCACGCTGGAGAGCACGCGGATGAGGTAGGGGCGAAAGTCCACACCCATCGGATCGCTGAGCAGCTCCAGCGCGCTGCCGTTGCGGCCGGGCTGGGGGACGGGCGAGAATTCGCCGGTGCCTCCGGTGGCGGCACCGAGGTCGCCCACCATCATGCCGCCGGAAGGGCCTTTGCCGAAATTCGCCGGAGAGGCCTGGCGCAGGGCCTCGGCGACCGTGGTGTTGGGGACGGGAATTTTCCCGCCGGGTTTGGGATCGCCCATCGATGCCGCGCCGGGTGTTTCGAACGCCAGCTTGGGCTTCTCCACGGGCTGGATCTGCGGCGGGGGAACGGGTGGGGCCTCAACCGCGGGGGGAGCGTCGGGGAGCGGCTTGGGGGCGGCGGCCACGGGCGGCGGAGTTTCGACCGGTTTTACCTGTGCCCGCTCGACAGGAGCGGGAGGGGTGGGCGCTGTCTGCCCCTGCTTGGGCGCGGGCGGCCGCGGATTCGATTTGGGCAGGTTCATGCGGGCGCGCGGCTGGAGGCTGTCCACATCGAAATTGCGGTTGATTTTTGCCTTGTTGGGATCGGGCTGCGTGGGTTCCAGGTGCGGCAGGAAGAGCGGCGTGATTCTGGTTGCCGTGAGAATGCGCCGTGCGGGCGTCCATACGCTGGATGGCAGCAATACGACGAGCAGTACAAGGGCTACGTGAGCGGAAACGGTGCCGATGACCGCCTTGCGCCGACGCTCGTCGTCCGCCTGCCATTCGTACAGCAGACGCAACTCACGTCCCTCGGAGCCCTCGGAGTTAGCTTCGGTCAAGCTCGCTGTGCTGTTGGTTCCACCGTTCAAGGGTTCTGGCGACGACTCCCGAGTGCACCTCAATCTTATCAAGAATCCCGAGAGCGGTCTCCAAAGTTCGACGCGCGGCGGGGCCGTTCAGTTTCGGCTGGTTGCGGGTGCGGACGCACTGGAGAAATGCCGCCAATTGGAGCTGCAAGGGCTCGGCTTTGGCGCTAGCGAGCTCGGCAAAACCGATCTGGCGGTCGGCGGTGACGCGGAAGCGGACGGCGTGCTGCTTGGTGTAGTCGAGCGAGATGTACTCGCCGGGCTGGAAGAGGCGGAGCTTGCGGATGCGCTCGGTCGAGACGCGGCTGGCGGTGAGGTTGGCGACGCAACCGGAGGCGAAGCTGAGGCGGACGTTGGCGATGTCCACTTTCTCCGAGAGTATGGAGACGCCCGCGGCGCGGATCTCTTCCGGCTCCTGCCCTACCAGGCTGAGCACGATGTCGATGTCGTGGATCATGAGGTCGAGCACGACGTCGACGTCGAGGGAGCGCGGAGAGAAGGCGTTCATGCGGTGGATTTCGAAGAACAGCGGGAGGGTCGTCTCGCGTTCCAGCGCCTGGACCGCGGGGTTGAAGCGCTCGAGATGCCCTACCTGGAGGATGCGGCCGGTCTGCTGCGCGGTGCGGATCAGCAGGTCGGCCGCGGCGAGCGATGCGGCGACGGGCTTCTCTACGAGAATGTCGAGGCCGGCTTCCATGAGGACGCAGCCGATGCCGGCGTGCTCGTTAGTGGGCGCCGCGACGATGGCGGCGTCGGCGCGTCCGATGGCTTCGCGGTAGTCGGTGAAGACCTGCGCCTGGGGAGCGCCGCCCGCGGCGCGGATGGCTTCGCGCGCGCGAGAGGCGTCCAGGTCGATGACCGCCGTCAGATCCGCGTCCGGCGCGCCGGCGGCCACGCGCACGTGGTTCCGCCCGAACTGTCCTGCGCCGATCACGGCGATGCGGGTTTTTTGCACCCTCCCAGTTTACTTCGGCGTCCCGGTGGGGCCGCGGAGCGGACAGGGTGAACCTGGGTAACTCGGGATAAGCTGGTAGCCTGATGACGCGACGCGATCTTTTGAAGACACTCGCCGGAGCGGGAGCAATAGCCGCGCCCGCCCTGGGCGCGGACAAGCTGAACATCGTTCTCATCCTGATGGACGATCTCGGCTGGGCCGATGTGGGGTGTAACGGCAGCACGTTCTATGAGACCCCGAACATCGACCGGCTGGCCCGGCAAGGGGTGCGGTTCACCAACGGATACGCCGCCGCTCCGGTGTGTTCCCCGACGCGGGCCAGCATCATGACGGGGAAGTATCCGGCGCGGACGGGCATCACCAACTACCTTCCCGGCGGCCATCAGTTGCCTTACTCGAAGCTGCTGCCGCAGCTCTGCACGCAGCAGCTCCCGCTGAAAGAGACGACGCTGGCGGAGGCCTTGAAACCGGCTGGCTACGCCACCGCGCACATCGGCAAGTGGCACCTCGGCCCCGACGAACGGTACTGGCCGCAACATCAGGGCTTCGACATTAACATCGGCGGCACCGCGAGCGGCATGCCGAGTAGCTTTTTCTATCCGCAATGGCAAGGGAATCCGCCCATTGTGGGCAAGCCTGGCGAGTATCTCACCGACCGGCTAACCGACGAGGCGATCTCCTTCATTCGCTCCAATGCCATGCGCCCGTTCTTCCTCTACCTGCCGCATTACGCCGTCCACGTCCCGATCGAGGCCAAGCGCGAACTGACGGCGAAATACCGTAAGAAGCTCAAGCCCGGCCAGCTTCAGAACGATCCTGTCTACGCCGCCATGATCGAAAGCATGGACCAGAGCGTGGGCCGGCTGATGGGAACGCTCGACGACTTGAAGCTGGCCGACCGCACCGTGGTGGTCTTCACGTCGGACAACGGCGGCCTCTCGGCGCCGGAATGGAAGATGAAGCCGGTGACGTCGAACGCTCCGCTGAGGGAAGGCAAAGGCCACGTCTACGAGGGCGGCATCCGCGAGCCGTTCCTGATCCGCTGGCCGGGCGTGGCGCCGCGCGTCGACGATACGCCGATTTGCAGCGTCGATCTTTATCCGACTCTGGTGGAAGCGGCGGGCGCGCGCCTGCCCTCCGTAAAGATCGACGGCGTCAGCCTGAAGCCGCTGATCACCGCTTCCCAGCCGCTGCCGGCCCGGCCGCTCTACTGGCACTATCCGCATTACAGCAATCAGCTTGGACGCCCGGCGGGGGCGATGCGGGAAGGAGACTGGAAGCTGGTGGAGTTGTTTGAGGACGGCAAGCTGGAGTTATACAACCTGGCCGCGGACATTGGCGAGAAGAACGACCTGGCGGGAAAGCATCCCGACCGCGTGCGTCAGATGCATGCCAAACTGGCCGCGTGGCGCCGATCGGTTCACGCTAGGATGCCGGTGCGGAATCCCAAATACGATCCGGCGCGCGAGGGCGAAGGCTACTGGTGGAAGGAAGGGACGCTGCCGAAATAAGGGAGCACGCGAAATCTTGAGAAGTTCCGGCCGGGACTTAGCATCTATCTCTCCAGCCACGCCGATTTGCACACGGTCTTAGAATCGCGCCGCGGACCGCCAGGGAGTGGTGCTTGAGTTAGCGGCCGCGGCCCCGTACAGGGACGGAATCGGAAACCGGCAGGAAAGTGAGGACATCGGATGGCCACGAACTACGACCTCATCATCATCGGAACCGGCGCTGGAGGGGGAACGCTGGCGCAGCGCCTGGCTTCCACGGGCAAGAAGATCCTGCTTCTGGAACGTGGCAATTACGTGAAGCGCGAGAAGGAAAACTGGAGCCCGCAAGCGGTCAACGCGGAGGGCAGATATCAGACCAAAGAAGTCTGGCGCGACCGCGACGGGAAGGACCTGCATCCGCACACAAACTACTGCGTGGGCGGCAACACCAAGTTTTATGGCGCGGCGCTGTTCCGGCTGCGCAAGCAGGACTTCGGGGAGGTCCGGCATCACGGCGGCATCTCGCCCGCGTGGCCGGTTTCCTACTACGAGATGGAGCCTTACTACACGGAGGCGGAGACCCATTATCACGTTCACGGCGAGAGGGGGGAAGATCCCAGCGAGCCGCCCACGCGGTCGCCCTATCCGCATCCGGCGGTGAGCCACGAGCCGCGCATGCAGCAGTTGAGCGACGACTTTGCGCGGTTGGGGCTGAAGCCTTTTCACACGCCGCTGGGCGTGATGCTGGACGAGCGGAATCCACACTCGAGCCGCTGCATCCGGTGCAGCACGTGCGACGGGTTTCCGTGCCTGGTCTACGCGAAATCGGACGCGCAGGTGCTGGGCGTGGATCCGGCGCTGGAGCATTCGAACGTCACGCTGATGACCGATTCGCTGGTGGAGAGGCTGGAGACAAGCCCCTCAGGCAGGGAAGTGACGAAAGTGATCGTGCGGCGGAACGGCGCGCGGGAAGAACTTACCGCGGGCATCGTCGTGGTTTCCTGCGGGGCCATCAATTCGGCGGCCCTGCTGTTGCGCTCGGCCGGCGATAAGCATCCGAAGGGGCTCGCGAACGGCTCGGACGTGGTGGGGAGGCACTACATGGGCCATATCAACTCCGTGTTGATGGCGATTTCCAAGTGTCCGAATCCGACGGTGTTTCAGAAGACGCTTTCGGTGAACGATTTCTATCAGGGCTCTAAGGAATGGGAATATCCGATGGGCCACATTTCTTTCGTCGGCAAGCTGGACAGGGACACGCTGAAGGCCGGAGCGCCGGCAATCGCGCCGGGGTTCACGCTGGAGCTGATGGCGAACCACTCGCTGGATTTCTGGCTGACTTCGGAGGATCTGCCCGACCCAAGCAACCGGGTAACGCTGGACCGCGACGGCAGCATCGTTCTGTCGTACCAGCCCAACAATGAGGAAGGGCACAAGCGGCTGATCGCCAAACTGAAGGACCTGCTGAAACAGCAGACCGCGTGCGACGTGCACGGGCACGATTGTCACCAGGGGCTGTTCTCGCGGAATCTATTCGTCGGGCAGCGGATTCCGCTGGCGGGCGTGGCCCACCAGAACGGCACGATCCGGTTCGGGGACGATCCGCGGACGTCGGCACTGGACCGCAACTGCAAGGCTCACGAGCTGGACAATCTGTACGTGGTGGACGGGAGCTTCTTTCCGTCGAGCGCCGCGGTGAATCCGGCGCTAACGATTATGGCGAACGCAATGCGCGTCGGCGATCATTTGATCGAGCGGATGCGGTAGGAAAGCTTCCGCCGCGCTTCCCACGGTCTCGCTTGCGACGGCGAGCGACACCCACCGCGCCGGCATCGGTAAGCGATAAAATCCGATCTTTACACAAGAAACGCGATGCAGGCGTAAGCGCGGCGGCGCAGAGGCCCGGATCTCGCGGCGAGGGTCCGGGCATGTCGAAAATCTGCCTGGAGAGTGGGCGGAAGCGGGCCGGCCGCGGGCGGCTTCGACGACGCCGGAATCCGGCGTGTGAAGCAACTTGGCGTGGATCATGCGCTTACGGGCGGTGCGCGCGGGGGCCGCGCGACTCCAAGCAAGAACTCAGTAGCAGCGAGCCCAAAGTTAACTTCCACAAAACAAGCCACTGGCGCGACGACCCGGATCTTATCCGGGCGCAGGAGAAATTGAGTGCCCTCTTGCAATGCGAGAATTATCTACTCCAGCGGTGAGTTTTTTTCCGGCCCGCAGTGAAAATTTTTCTTCCCAGGACTGCCGCGGGAAAAACCGTGAAGGGAGCGCAGGGACTCACGTCCGGCCGCTTCATGGAATCCAACATGCACTGGTCCACGGAGCCGATCTTTGGCAAATCCAAGTTTGAAAGTTTGAAAGGAAAAGGAACATGCGAAGAATCCTAGGTTTAATAGCGTTCTCGTCGGTGTTCTCGATCTTGGCCTTCGCTGAGAGCTATTCGGGAAAGCTGCTGGACGCGAGTTGCTTCGACCAGAAGAAAACCAGCCTCTCTTGCGATGCGACGAGCAAGACGAAGGCCTTTGCTCTGGATGTCTCCGGCACCGTTTACAAACTGGACGCCGCGGGGAACAGCAAGGCCGCCGACGCTCTCAAGAATCGCGCCGACCGGGCCACGGACCCGAACAAGCAAGAGTCCAAAGAGGTGATGGCGAAGGTCAACGGAACGGAGAAAGGTGGAACCATAACGGTCGAAAGCATCGACGTGCAGTGAACAACACAGCGGGAGCCGCAGGCACGGTCACGCACGGCTCCCGATTTCACGGTTCGCGTTGATCACTCGATTGGCGCGCCTGTCGCTCCGGCGAACCTTTCAACGCAAAGGTCAAGCCAGAGTTGCGTGTTGCGTGCGTGTCAGTAATCCTTGGCATTTTGCCCGGGACATGATACACTTAGGGCAATGGGTTCGCGTCTTTTTCGCCCTCTCAGGCTCTGCCTTTCATTTCTCATTTTGCTCGGCATGTTCGCCGGAGGCTGTCTGGCTCCCGAGACGCCACGGCAGCCGTCTTTGCGCGAGCGCGGGCCGCTCGCGGACAAATATATCCGCGAAAGACTCGCAGTCTGGCAGCGCCGCCTTAACCTGCAGGACTGGAATATCTCCGTAGTCACTACACGCGCGAGCGAACTGCGACGCCGGACGATGGGTAATATCCGCTGGGATGCCGACAAGAAGACCGCTTCCATTCGCGTTCTGGACGCCTCCGACTATCCGATGCCCTTTCCGGTCGCGCTTCAGGATATGGAGTTCACCATCGTGCACGAATTGATTCACCTCGAACTCGCATCCATGCCACGCAGCGAGGCGTCCCGTAGAGAGGAGGAGTTCGCGGTGAACCACATCGCCGGCGCACTGCTCCAGCTCGATCGCAAGGACTGACGCCCCCCAGGCTGGCTCCAGACAGGCAGACCTAAAGTCAGCCCCACCTTTGCTTGGCAGGCACCGCTCATCAAATGCAGAAACTCAAGCCGCACGCTAAAGCCTGAGTCTCGTTACTTTCCGGTAACGCGCGTGTCATCAGAAATTCACCAGCCGCTGATAGCCTCTTGAGGAAGTTCTTAACCAACTCACTCAGGAGAATCCATGACCTACCGCAGGAGGGCGTCCCTCGCCCTGTTGAGCCTCACCGCCACTACGCTGGCGCTGGGTGCAGATAGCATCACACTCATCGGCACGGGTACCGTACCTGGAAGCGCCTCCGATTTATCGGGAATTTCCGGCAACATCTGCAATGCGCTGACGCCCTCGGATTGCGCTCCGCATAACCGGCTTGGGGCGTTTGGCTCGGGGATCACCTTTACGGGCCATGCCAATATCTATCTCGCGGTGAACGATCGCGGGTTCTTCGACGGGCGGACTACGGTGGACTATCTAAACCGGTTCCAGGTCCTCAGAATCACGGTGGATCGGGACGCGCGCAAGGTCACCCCAACGCTGCTCGACACAGGGCTGTTCACCAACGAGGCGGGCCAGAACCTGGTCGGGCAGTCGAGCCGGTTCGATACGGGGACGCGGTTCGACCCGGAAGGAGTGAGGCTGGCCAACGACGGGACGCTCTACGTATCAGACGAGTACGGGCCGTATATCTATCATTTCGGCACGGACGGCAAGATCCGCAACCGGATTACGGTTCCGGCAAAATTCCTGATCGCCAACCCGAACGCGGTTGGGGATTTCGAGCTTCCGGCGCTTTCGCCCTTCACGAGTTTTCCGCTTCCGGGGAACAACTCGGGCCGGCAGTCGAACCGCGGCATGGAAGGCCTGGCGATTTCGCCCGACGGCAAGACGCTGTTCGGCATCATGCAGAACGCTCTGATTCAGGACGGCGCCCTGAACTCCAGCAACTCCCGGCGCGGCGTTCACAACCGGATTCTGAAAGTGGACCTGGAGACCGGAGCGACGAAGGAATACGTTTACCAGCTCACGAGCCGGAGTTACGGGGTCAACGAGCTTCTGGCCATCAACGATCACGAGTTTCTGGCGATCGAGCGCGATGGCACGGACAACCTGTTCAAGTCCATCTACCACATCGATCTGACCGGCGCGACGGATGTCAGCGACGTGGCCTCGCTGCCGCAACTGGCGGCGGATCTTCCGGCCACCATCACTCCCGTTTCGAAGTCCCTGTTCCTCAACCTGCTGGATTTTCTGAATCCGGTTCCGGAGAAAATCGAAGGGCTGACGTGGGGACCGGATCTGGACAACGGGAGCCATCTGTTGCTGGTGACATCGGACAACGATCTGGTGGAAGCAAATCCGACCTACATCTGGGCATTCGAAGTCCCGGCGAGCCTGGTACCGGGTTTTAAGACACAGAAGATTCAGCCGGTGTGGACGCCGGGGCAGATGAAGAAGAACCAGTAAACAGTTGCTTGCGGGGCGAGGGGTCTCACGGCCGGCGAAAAGGCACTGCCAGCATATGAGGCAGGCTGAAAGTCCGGCCGTCGCCCGCCGGCAGCGCGGCGGAGGCGGACGCCGCGTGGTACGTCCCGAACATCCGATCCCACCAGGGGAAGACGATGCCGAAGTTGGTATTCTGCTCGGCGAGGGAACCGGAATGATGGACGCGGTGCATTGCCGGCGTGACCAGAAGGCGGCGCATGCACCTGTCCGCGCCAGCGGGGAGCGCGGCGTTGGCGTGGGAGAAGAGATCCACGAAGATGCCGGCCAGCTCCAGCCCCAGCACGGCAGCCGCGGGCGGCCCGAGGACAAAGATGGCTGCGAGATAGGCGCCCTGCGTGAAAAGGACCTCGAGAGGATGGAAGCGGAAGCCTGTGGACCAGTCGAAATGGTCGTCGGCGTGGTGTAGTTCGTGAACCCGCCAGAGGATCGGGACGGCATGGTAGAGCCGGTGTACGGCGTACTTCACGAGATCGAGGAGCAGGACCGCCAGCACGCAGCGCAGTGCGAACGGCACCCAGGGCTGGTTCAGGATGCGGCCGGGCGGAATGGATAGCGCCATGAGGACGCCGCTGGTGCGGTAAAGCCCGAGAAGGCAGACGTTGCAGGCGATCCAGAGCAGGGTATGGCTGGTCCAGCGGCGGGCGAGACGGAGCGGCGGATCGGCCGCGGGCCGGAAGGTCTCCCAGACTCCCACGGCAAATAACGAGAACAGGAGGACGTACATCGTAATCCTGCCTTGAAGCCAGAGGGAATCCATGAACCGTAGCCGGTCCCGACGTTTTACTTGCTAGACTTGGATCTCTGCCGATGCAGGAACAGCAGACCGGTTACGCCAGCTCCCATTAGCAGCCAGGTGCCGGGTTCGGGAGTGACTACCTGTGTTCCGGCGAAGATGGGAAGGGACAGAGCCAGGAGCGCGGCGCCTAGACTGAACAAGCGGTGGCTGAACAAGCGGTGAGAGACAGTGCGCATGAAGATCCTCCTACTTCCGCCCGGACTTCGAGCGCCGGCGATGCAGGATTAGCAGGCCCCCGACGCCCGCGGCCATAGTGAGCCAGGTGCCGGGTTCCGGGGTAACCACTGGAACTCCGGCGAAAGCGGGAAGGGCGAGAGCCAGGAGCGTCGCGCCGAGCGCAAAACAGCGGACAGAGTTCGGTTGCATTGAGAATCCTCCTATTTCGGCCTGGACTTTGAACGCATGCGATGCAGGAATAGCAAGCCTCCGACGCCCGCGGCCATGGTAAGCCAAGTACCCGGTTCCGGGGTTACGATGCTAACGCCCGCGAAGGCGGGAAGGGCCAGGGCCAGGAGCGCCGCGGAGAACGTGAAGCAGCGGACAGAGTTCGGCCGCATGGAAATCCTCTTATTTCGGCCTGGACTTCGAACGCATGCGATGCAGAAAAAGCAAGCCGCCGACGCCCGCGGCCATGGTGAGCCATGTGCCGGGCTCAGGGGTAACCACCAAATCCCCGGCAAAAGCCGGAACCGCCAGAATCAAGCTGAGTCCGAGCCAACTAAGAGAATTCCGTCGCATGATGAACCCCTCCGGGTATTGACGCAAAGGTATCAAGCGGGCGGGATTCGTGTCAAGCGGGCGGGTGTGACTATCAACCCAAATAGAATGTCTCCTTTTGCCCAGGACCCACTTGAGTGCATGTTGATCTGGGTGCCGGTGAAGCGGAGACGGGCGCTGCCGGCGAGCAACCCGAGCGGGAATAGCCGGCGGCGCAAGCTGGCGAGGACGATTCGCATCTCCCGATTCCACGGCGCGGCGGAAGGCTTGCGTTACAATGGTCCGCTAAACAGCATGAACTAATCCGAGGCGCGCATGGAATCCTATTCGGATGAAATCAGCGGTCTGCTGGAGCAGCTCAACCTCGGCAATCGCGAGGTTGAGTCGCGATTCATGAACCTGGTCTACGCCGAGCTGCACCGGCTGGCGGAGGCCTGCCTGCGCCGCAATCCGGATCAGCTCAGCATCCAGGCCAGCGAACTGGTGAACGAAGCCTATCTGAAGCTGGTGGGGGAGCATCACCGCACGTTCGAAAACCGGGCGCACTTTCTCGGCGTGGCGGCGCATGCGATGCGATTCATCATGGTGGACCGCATCCGCGCGAAGAGGAGCGAGAAGCGCGGCGGGGAGCGGGTGCGCGTGGAGCTGGACGAGCCCCTGCTGGTGACCGAGGACCGCTGGGAAGAGGTGCTCGCGGTGGATGAAGCGCTGGCGCGCCTGGAAAAGATGGACAGCCGGCAGGCCAAGCTGGTGGAGTTGAAATATTTCGGCGGGCTCACGACGGAAGAGATCGCGGCGGTTTCGGGCGTGCCCCAGCGCACGGTGGAGCGCGAGCTCCACCACGCGCGCCGGTGGCTGTACGTGGAAATGACGCGGGGCGGAGAGCATGGATCCTCAGATCTGGAAACGGGCTAAGGATCTCTATCTCGCGGCCAGCGAACTGGACCCGGCTGTGCGGCGCGAGTTCCTGGAAATTGAGTGCGCCGGGGACGAAAATCTGCGCCGGGAGGTGGAGCAGTTGCTGGAAGCCTCCCTGACAAAGAGCTTCCTGGCGCAGCCGTTTGTCCCGCCATCCCAGACCGGCCTCGAACCCGGATCGCTGCTGGGACACTTCCGGATCGACGCGGCGGCGGGCAGGGGCGGCTTTGGGCTGGTCTATCGCGCCACCGACACGCAGCTTCACCGGACGGTGGCGATCAAGGTGATGCCGGAGGGATTCTCGGGCGATGCGGACCGGCGGGCGCGGTTCGCGCGGGAAGCGGTGGCGGCTTCGGCCTTGAACCACCCGAATATCGTGACGGTGTATCAGACCGGAAACGAGAACGGGCGGGACTACATCGCGATGGAATTTATTCCGGGCGCTACGCTGGGCTCGGTGATGGCGGCGAAGCGGCTGCCTCTTCCGAGAACGCTGCGCTACGCGATCGAGATCGCCGACGCGGTGGCGGCGGCTCACGAGGCGGGAATCGTTCATCGCGACCTGAAACCGGGCAATGTGATGATCAACGACCGGGACCGTGTGAAGGTGCTGGATTTCGGCCTGGCGAAGACGGTTCCCATCCGACCGGGCGGCGAAGAACGCTCCGGCATGAGCACCGTCACGGCAGAGGGGACGGTGGTGGGCACCTTGTCCTACATGTCTCCGGAGCAGGCCGAAGGCAAGCCGGTAGACGCGCGATCCGACATTTTCTCGTTCGGCAGCATGCTCTACGAGATGGTCACGGGGAAACGCGCATTCAGCGAGGAGACGGAGATCCGGGTTCTGGCGTCGATTCTGCACAAGGAGCCGCGGCCGGCAGGCGAGCTGACTCCGGGGCTGCCGGACCGCCTGGAGCGGATTCTGGCGAGGTGCCTGCGGAAGAACCCGCGGGACCGGTGGCAGCACCTGGCGGACGTTAAGGTGCTGCTGGAGGACGCCCTGAGAGAACTGGAGTCGCCGCAGGCGGCGGCAAAGGGCGCGCGGTCCTGGTTCGGATGGTGGGGTCTGGGGGCGGCGGCGCTGGGCGGCGCGCTGCTGGCGGCCGGAGTACTCATGGTGCGCAGCCGGCCGACGCGCAACGGCCCGGAAGGGGTACTGCGCATGGTGACTACGGACTCGGGGCTGAGCACGTTCCCGGCGTTGTCAAAAGACGGCAAGCTGCTAGCTTTCTCGTCGGACCGGGGCAAGGAGGGGAATCTCGATATCTGGCTCCAGCAGATCGGCGGGCGTGAGCCGATCCGGCTGACCAGCGATCCGGCGGATGACACGGACCCGGCTTTTTCGCCGGACGGGACACGGATCGCCTTCCGGTCCGAACGAAGCGGGGGAGGAATCTACGTGGTGCCGGCGTTGGGTGGAACTCCGGTGATGCTGGCGCAGGGCGGGCGCAACCCGAGGTACTCGCCGGACGGGCGTTGGATCGCATACTGGACGGGGCGAGAGGGCAGGTACACCGCGGGGGCGTCTCGAGTTTTTGTGATTGAAGCCGGCGGAGGGCAGCCCAAACCGGTGCAGCCGGAGATGGCGGCCGCGGTGTACCCGGTGTGGTCGCCGCGTGGCGACCAGTTGTTGGTTTTGGGGAGACAAGACGGCAGCGGGCCGATGGAGGAGACGCTGGACTGGTTCGTCCTTCCGGTGGAGAAGGGAACGCCGAAGAAGACGGGGGTGCTGGGCCAGCTCAAAACGCAGAAGCTGACCGAGCGCCGATTGGCCTGGCAGGTGCGCCCGGCGGCATTCGATTGGGTGGACGACGGCGGCAGCCGGCTTCTGTTTGCCGCGCCATTGGGCGATTCGGGGAACCTGTGGGAAGTCCGGCTTTCCGGCAGCGGGACGCTGGACGGGGCAGCCACCCGGGTGACGCGCGGTCCCGGCCTGCACATGCACGCGGCGCGAGCATCCGACGGAGGGGCGGACCTGATGGCGTTCTCCGACGAGGAGCTGAACTTCGACATCTGGAGCCTGCCAGTGGACCCCGAGCGGGGAATTCCGAAAGGCGAGATGAAACGGATCACGGAGGGAAGATCCATTGAATGGTCGCCTTCGGTGAGCCGGGACGGCAAGAAACTGGCTTTCCTGAGCCATGGCACCCAGGGTTGGGTTCTACAGACCAGGGACGGGGCCACGGGCCAGGACGCGACATTGATTTCCAATCCGATCCGCCTGGTGAACGCAAGGATCTCCGGCGACGGCGGCCGCATCCTCTATTCAAGCGTCGACTCCAAGCTGTTCTCGATCCCGAGCGCGGGCGGCGCGGTGGAGCGCCTCTGCGAGCGCTGCGGGACCTTGATGGGCGTCTCCAGCGACGGCCTCCGCGTAACCTACGAGCCCGAGGAGCAGGAGGATCTGATGCTACTGGATGCGGCCGGGCGGAAACCCGTCAAGCTGGCGCTGCGGCAGCGTCCGGACGCTATCCTCTCCGGCGGCCAGTTCTCGCCGGACGGCAAATGGGTTGCTTTCCATTCCATCCACAACGAGAACAGCACTGCGCAGGTTTGGGTGGCGCCCGCGGCCGGGAATGGATCTGTGGCGCCGGCGGAGTGGATTGCAGTGACCGACGGCAGCAGCCTGGAGCGGGATCCTGGCTGGGCGCCGGGCGGGAGCCTGCTGTATTTTCTGTCGGAGCGCGACGGCTTCCGCTGCATCTGGGCCCGGCGGCTGGACCCGGCGTCCAAAAAGCCGTCCGTGGAGGCGTTTGCGGTGCAGCACTTTCATACCGCCCGCAGGTCGCTGCAGCGGGTGGGCTTCTCGGGATACCTGACGGGACTCTCGGTGGGAGGCGACAGGATGGTCTTCGCCCTGGGGGAATTGACGGGCAATATCTGGATGGAAGAGAGAGCACGTGAAAAATAAGGGAGGCCGAAGGGCTCTCAGCCGGCGGATCAGTGTTGTGGTGATCAGCCGGGACGAGGGCATGGAGCTGCGGCGGACGGTGGAGAATCTGGAGGACACGCTGCCCGCGGAAGGCGAAGTTGTGGTGGTGGACGACGGGTCCACCGACGGTTCGGCCGACCACCTGGCGCGCCGGCGGGGGAGGGTCCGGCTGCGGCGGGCGAAGAATCTGGGCGTGGCGCGGGCGCGCAACCTGGGGGCGCGGCAGTCGAGCGGGGACATGATTGTGTTCGCCGATGCGCATATCCGGCTGGATCCATTGTGGTGGCGTCCGCTGGCTGAGCTGCTGGAGGATCCGAGGACCGGCGCTGCCACGCCGGCGGTGACTCATTTGCAGCCGACACAGCGGGTGGGGTACGGGCTGACGTTCACAGGGCCGTCGCTGGACGTCAAGTGGCTGTTGGCGAGGCAGACGGTGCCCTGCGCGGCGCCGATTGTGACGGGTTGCTGCCTGGCGATGCCTCGCGACGTCTTCGATGCCAGCGGCGGCTGGGACGAGGGAATGCTACAACGCGGGAACGTGGACAACGAGGGGTGCGTCCGGCTGTGGATGATGGGATACGAGCTGATGGTGACGCCAGAGTCGGTGGTGCGACACCTGTTCCGGAAGAGCTCTCCGTACCCGGTGGGGTGGCCGGAGTACCTGCATAACCGGCTCCGGCTGGCGTTTCTGCACTTCAACGCCGGGCGGCTACGGAAGGTGATGGGGGCGCTGCAGCGTCACGAAACTTTCGGCGAAGCGCTCGGGCTGCTGGTGGATGGCGACATCACGGCGCAAAGAAAAGCAGTGGCGGCGCGGAAAACGCGAAACGATGATTGCTACTTTGAGCGCTTCGGATTAAAATGGTGATCCCCGGGCTGGGGCAATCAAGACAGGGGAGGTATGATGGCTAAAAAGAAGGCCGTGAAAAAGGCTGCGGCGAAGCCGAAGAAAGCAGCCGCGAAGAAGGCAGTCAAAAAGGTAGTCAAGAAGACAGCAAGCAAGCCCGCCGCAAAGAAGGCGGCAAAGAAGCCGGCGAAGAAAGCTGCGCCGAAGAAGCCCGCCGCGAAGGCGACGAAGGGCGGGAAGGGAAAGACTGGCGGGAAAACGATAGTTACACCTCCACCGCCGCCGCCCCCTCCTCCTCCAACACCCCCTCCGACGCCGCCGCTGTAAAGCAAGTCAGGCGTACCAATCCGGTCCGGCCTCTCTGAATACAAGGGGGGCCGTGACCTTCCTGCTGCTCCCCTCCGATGGCGATCCCGCCGAAAAAATCCAAAAAGAAATCGAATCCCTTCACGACTCAAAAAGATCGCTCGGTGTTCTTTGTGGAGCGGGCGACGTTTCCCCTTCGGGACGCCCCGCCGACGGAATTGGAGAAGTTCTGGGCCAGAGCGGCGCGGTTCGAGAAAGTGTTGACCTGGCAGGAGGCCGGGCCGTTCAACATCGCCGGACGCGTGACGGCGCTGGCCGTGGATCCTCGCAACCACCATCGGGTCTACGCAGGGACGGCAGCCGGCGGCGTATGGCTCTGTGAGGACACCGGCGCCACCGGCGAGGCCCGTTTGTGGAAATCCATTTGGCCCCGGTTCGCCAGCCAGAACATCGGCGCGCTGGCCATCCACCCCGATAGCTCCGAGCACCTGATCTGCATCACAGGGGAGGCCAATCTGGTCAGTGACAGTTACCCCGGCAGCGGCGTTTACAAGTCCGAAGATTCGGGGCGCACCTGGAAAAACGCCTTTTTCGACCCGAATCGGGAGCAGAAACCGGGTGCGATGACCGCGCAAACCGGCGTTCCCAGAAGATCCAGCGCGATAGCTTACGACCCGAACGACTCGTCGAACTGCGGGTTCGGCGGGGTGACGCTGGACGATCGCATGCCGTCCGGGCTGTATCTCTACAACCATGTGCATGGGCTGGGTCCGGAGACGCAGTGGGGCGAGCGCAGCTACAACTGCCATTCGCTGGTGTTCCACAAGGCAGAACGCGGAATGATCTTTGCGGCTCTGGACGGACTTGGAGCCTGTAGCGGGATCTGGCGGAGAGACCCGAAGAAGGGAATCTGGGAGCAACTGAAGCATGGGCTTCCACAGGGGGACCGGTTCGGAAGGACCACGCTCGCGGCGGCGCCCTCCGACCCTGACATTCTGTACGCGGTGGCCGCGGACCGGAGGAAAGGCCTGCTGGGTATATTTCGCACGGGGAACTGCGGCGAGACCTGGCACCTGATTGGCAAGCGTTTCCCTGGCGAGCGCTTCATGTCGTACAACAACACGATTGCGGTCCATCCGGATAACCCGGATTTCGTGATCTGGGGCGGAATCTACCTTCACCGGACCAGGAACAGAGGGAAGAGCTGGGAGCGCATCACACACGGCCCCGACGTGCACGAAGACCAGCATGCCTTGGTAATGCCCGGCGGCGATCTGGTGTACTCCGGCAACGACGGCGGCGTGGCGGTGAGCGAGAACGGCGGCAACACCTGGCGGAAGCTCAACAACGGCATGGTGAACACCATGTTCTACGCCGTGGACGTCGCGGCGAGCAACGGGAAGGTCTTCGGGGGAGGGGCGCAGGACAACGGGACGCTGTTGACGGGAATCAGCTTGACGGGAATCGACGCCAAGGAGGGGGAATTCGAACGCGTCCTGCCGGGAGACGGCGCGTGGATCGCCATCGATCCGTCGGACGAAGAGAATGTCTTCGGCTCGGCGCAGAACCTGCTTATCTATCGTCACATCAAAGGCCAGCCCTGGACCTATTCGCCCAAGCACTGGAAAAGCATCAAGCCGCGCAACCTGGCGCCGGGCGAGGGGAAGCAAAGGGCGGCTGCGGTGCTGGCGATGGAACCGCGCGGGCGGAAGGGCAGGAAAGCGGTGTGGGCCGGATCGACCCGCTTGTGGCGGACCCTCAACAACGGGGCAAGCTGGAAGCCGGTGTCGCCGAACTTCGACGGCTCGGTGATTTCCGCGATCGAGATAGCACCGGCCAACCCGCGAGTGATTTTTGCAGGGACGACCAAGGGCGGAATTTACCGCAGCCGGAATGGCGGCAAGACCTGGTCGGAGGACATTGCTGGCGCGGAGCTTCCCAACCGGCTGATTACCGGGATCCGGACGCATCCCAGGGATGCGCGCACGGTGGTGGTTACGGTAGCGTCCTCCGGCGCTTCCGGAGCGCTTCTGGTGGCGAACAGCGGGGAGGAGAAGCAGAAGCCTTTTTCCCACGTCTTCCAGTCCGGGGACGGTGGGCATATCTGGCGGGATATCGACGGAGGCGCGCTTCCGAATGTGGTTTATTACGCCTTGGCGTTCGAGACACGTCCCCCGTTCCGGCTGTTCGTGGCGGGGGATACGGGGGTGTGGCAGTCGATCCCCAATGGCTGGATTTCACTGGGCGGGAACCTGCCGAACGTGGTGGTCTCGGACCTGAAATATCACGCCAAGGACCACATGCTGGTGGCCGCGACCTACGGGCGGGGCATCTGGAAGCTGCCGCTGGCGGGCGTGCAGTTCGGGCTGTGACGGGCCCTTACACCTCAAAATCGAAGGCAATCACCGAATCCACCAGGGGGCGCACTATACTCTTCACCCGCTCGTGCTCGGGGTGCGGCAAGTAGACATCGCGGCTGGCGGCATTCTCGAACGTCATCACAAAGCCGTGCGTATACCCGGCGTTCAACCCCTCCGGACTGGAATACGGACCGCCCGCGAAGTCCATCAGTCCCGGGATCAGCTCCTTCAGCCCTTCCAACTCCCGAAACGCCCGCTGTATCTGCTCTGCGCCCGCCCCCGCTTTCATTTCCAGCAACACCATGTGTTTGATCATTTCGTTGTCAGCTCCTTAAACCGGCGTACCTGACCGGTGATCGCCACCTCGGTTGGCAGCCGCTCCACGCTGCTGGCCCCGAAGAATCCCACCACACCCCGGGTCCGCTCCAGAATCATTCGCGCGTCGTCAGGCTCGCTGATCGGCCCCCCGTGACAGATCACCAGGACATCCTCCCGCACTCCCTTCGCCGCGTCGTGGATGGCCTGTATCTCCACCACGCACTGCTCCAGCGTCCGCGCGGTGCGCGCTCCGACCGTGCCTTTCGTGGTCAGCCCCATGTGCGCTACGATCACGTCCGCGCCGGCGAGCGTCATCTCCACGGCCTCCTGTGTGTTGAAGACGTAGGGCGTGGTGAGCAGGTCCAGGTCGTGCGCCAGCCCGATCATCTCCACCTCTTTGCCGAAGCCGAGCCCGGTCTCTTCCAGGTTCTGGCGCAGCATCCCGTCGAACAGCCCGACCGTGGGGAAATTCTGCACGCCGCTGAACCCCATGCGCTTCAATTCGCGCAGGAAGACGTCCATCAGCCGGAACGGATCGGTGCCGCACACGCCGGCCAGCACCGGAATCTTCCGCACAACAGGGAGCACCTCCCGCGCCATGTCGACGACGATGGCGTTAGCGTCGCCGTACGGCAGCAGGCCCGACAGCGAGCTGTGCCCGGCCATGCGGAACCGGCCCGAATTGTAGATGACGATCATGTCCGCGCCGCCGGCTTCGGCGCATTTGCCGGAGATGCCGGTTCCCGCGCCGGCCCCGATCAGCGGCCGCCCTTGAGCCACTTGCTCCCGCAGCCTGCGCAAGATCTCGGTTCGCGAAAAAGCCATCAACTCTCCTCTCGAAAATCGGGCTTGCCGATCAATTCCAGCAGTCTGCCGGCGACCGCGCGTGCAAACTCCGGATCGTTGATCCCGCAGTCCAACTCGGTCACCGGGATGTCCGGCCTCAAATGCGACCGCAGCGCCTGAAACAGCGCCTGGTCGGCTTCCGGCGAGTGGAACACGCCGCCCGGCGCGGAGATCGCCGACAGCCCGCGCCGAGGAAGGTAGACAGCGACCGGACCCGTCGACAGGTTGAGCTTCCCGGCGAGAATGCGCCCCAGTTGCTCGTTTTCCTCAGGTGTCGTGCGCATGAGGGTGACGTTCGGATTGTGGCGGTAGAACAGCCGGCCGCGAAACTGCTCCGGAACCGTCTCCGGCGCCCAGAAATTCACCATGTCGAGGCAGCCCGGCGCGACGACAGCAGGCGTTCCAGTGCGCGCCGCCGCTTCCATCCGCTCCGGCCCGGCGCTGAGCACTCCGCCCACCAGTTCATCGGCCCATTCGGTAGTGGTGACGTCCAGCACGCCCGAAATGCAGCCCTCTCCGATGAGGCTCTCCATGGTACGGCCGCCCGTTCCGGTGGCATGGAACACCAGTATTTCGTAACCGGCCGCCTCCAGAACCGCGCGCGCGGCATCCACGCAAGGCGTGGTGTTACCGAAGATGGAGGCGCAAATCAGGAGTTTTTGCCCGCCTGGCGAGGCTTCGGCTCCCAGCATGCCGCAAATCGCGCCCGCCGCCTGGGTGAACACCCGCCGGCTGATCCGATTGAGCCCGCTGACGTCCACGATCGCCGGGACCATGACGATGTCCTTCAGTCCGACGAACCCGCGCACGTCGCCACCGGCCAGCGTCGACACCATCAGCTTGGGGACGCCGAGCGGGAGGGCGCGCATTGCCGCCGTGGCAACCGCCGTCCCCGCGCCACCGCCCAGTCCTACGATGGCTTGAAACCGTCCGGCGGCGTACAGCCGGGCGGTGAGCACCGCCGCGCCCAGTGTCATCGCGGCGAGGGCTCTGCCGCGGTCGCCTTCCGCGCGCAGCCGGCCGAGGTCGGCGCCGCCCGCCTCCGCCACCTCGTGGCGCGGGATCCGCGGCTGGAACGCTGGTTCGCCCAGGACGCCGATGTCCATCACCAGCGTTTCGTGGCCGCGGTTCCCGATCTGCTCCGCAAGGTACGCGACTTCGATCCCCTTGGTATCCAGCGCGCCGAGGACGAGGATTGCCGGCATCCAGGTCATGATAATCGCAACCCGGCGCCGATGGGCGACGTATAATTCGCCAATAAGGAGAATTCGCCGCCATGAAGCTCCTCATCGTAGCCGGCGTGGTCGCCCATCTCAGCGTCGCCCTGCCGCAAGCTGTCTGTCAGGACACGGCCGCGGCTGAGAAGCTCAGCCTCGCTGTCGGGCGCTCCACTCTCCAGGCCGACAGCATCGAGCGCGGATTGCGCTACCCATCGGTCATCGAACTGCGGGGAAATGTCCAGATCACAAGCAGGACGGTCGTGCGCGATAGCCCACTCAGCCTCATGATCATGGTGGTGCGCGCCGACGAGGCGGACTACCACGAGGACAGCGGCGAAATCGAGGCACGCGGCAGCGTGCAGGTAACTTACCGCGACGATCCTAGCGCCACCCGGAACGGCAACGTTCGGATCAAGCTCGAGAAACGCCCCGATCCGCCTAAATCGAATTAGGGCTATCTCAAGTTCCACTTGCACTTAGCTGTGCAAACGAGATACCTTTACAATTCGCTGATGATCAGGCTTGGAATCCTAGTCGGACTTGTGTCTTGCGGCTTGCTGGCGCCGCAGGCCTCCGAGGCGATGGTTGCGCCGAAGCGTCCCGCGCGCCGGGCTCCTGCGGCCCGCAAGCCGGCTGCGCGCAAGCGGGCGGTTCGCAAGGCGCCGGTTCGCAAGAGCGCTCCGCGCAAGGCGACGCCCCGGCGGCGGACCACCGCGGGCAAGGTGCGCACCGCTGAGTTGCGTGAGCCGGTCCAGCCCGTCGATCCCACTACCATCCCCGTGGCTGAATCCGCCCCGGCCGGCGCGGTGCTGGCCCAAGCTTACTCCCTGATCGGGGTCCCCTACCGGCGCGGCGGCACGTCGCCCGAATCCGGATTCGATTGCTCCGGCTTCGTCCAATATGTGTTCCGCTCGGCCGGCGTCGACCTGCCCCGCTCGGCCATGACCCAATTCGCGATTGGGGAAGAAGCCGCCCGGGAGGACCTCCGCACCGGCGATCTGGTCTTCTTCCGCTCCCGGCGCGGCTGGCACGTCGGCATTTATTCCGGGGCGGGGAACTTCATCCACTCGGCGAACTCGCGCGACCGTGTGAAGGTGACTCCGCTCGATGGGCCGTACTACTCGCGCGCCTACTTTGGCGCACGGCGCATTTTCGCGCCGGTTGCCGTGCCGGATCCGCCCGCCGGCCTGCCTGCTGTCGCCGACTTGCCGCCGCCTCCTGAGGCCACCGAGTCCATCGCCGAAGATTCGCCGCGCTAGCGGGAAGATAGAAGTGGGCCGCCCGCAAGACGCGCCTACATGTGATCAGGCGTCTGAGACCGTGCAGGGGACGATCCTGCCCGCGCTGGGAGCGCGCGGCGTCCGCGCAGTGGAATCGTAACCTCCGATAAACCCGGGGACATGCCGCCCAATAGCAAGCCTCCATCTTTCAAGTGGTGTGTTGATATAAACTGAAAAAAGAGCTGTTTCCAGCGACACCCCGGTTAAACTGTCATTGGTGTATGGAGCCATCGCATACTATCTTGAGAACGAGAAGACGATTGACGATTACATAGCGGAAGGCGAGCGCGAACTCGAACGGTCCGCGGTTCCGCTGAGCCAGTCGAATCCCGATCTCCTTGCGCGCATTGAGGCCGCTCGCCGGCAGATTCCAACGAAACGAACGTGACCGTCCGCTTTCTCGCGGATGAGGACCTCGACGCCAATATCACCGACGGACTTCGGTCTCGTGAGCCGGGGATCGACATCGTTGATGTCAAGAAGGCCGGCCTGCGCAGGACGGCGGATCCGGTGCTCCTGGAACTCGCCGCAGAGCAAGGCCGCATCGTGATCACACATGATCGCCGCACAATGACACGCCAGGCCCAGGAGCGCCTGGCTGCCGGGAAATCGAATCCAGGCATCTTCATTGTGCCCCAACGTAGCTCGATTGCCGAGATTGTCGAGTCACTCCTTCTTGTGTGGACTGCATCGAAAGCGGAAGAGCGGCCCAACCAGATCGTGTATCTACCTTTCCGCTGAAGCCTTCGTTCGATAGTCGGTCTGTCCTGATTTAGGCCACTCAGTTCTTACCGGCATCACGCGAGGACGTCGCGCACAATCCGCCCGCCCACGTCGGTCAGGCGGAAGTTGCGGCCGCTGTGGAGGAACGTCAGTTTGGTGTGATCGAGGCCCAGTTGGTGAAGCACGGTGGCGTGGAGGTCGTGTATGTGGACCGGGTTCTCCACGGCTTTCCAGCCGAGATCGTCGGTGGCTCCGTAGGCCAGGCCTCTTTTGAAGCCGCCTCCGGCCATTACCATCGAGAAGCCCAGATGGTTGTGGCCGCGGCCGTAATATTCCAGGTTGGCGTCTCCGTCGCGCGCCGGCGTGCGGCCGAACTCGCCGCCGATCATGACGACCGTCTCCTCCAGCAGGCCGCTCGATTTCAGATCGCCGATCAGCGACGCCATAGGCCGGTCGGAGAGCTGAGACAGCTTGCGGTGGTCGAAGATGTCGGAGTGGCTGTCCCAGGGATTGCGGTTGCCGAAGTAGACTTGCACCATGCGCACGCCGCGCTCCAGCAGCCGGCGCGCCATGAGGCAGCCGTTCGCGAAGAAGCCTTCGCCGTAGCGCTCGCGCGTGGCGGCGCTCTCTTTGCGCAAGTCGAACGCGTCCATCGCCTCGGTTTGCATCCGGAACGCGAGCTCCATGTTCTGGATGCCGGCGTCGAGCTCGGCATCCTGGCCGTCGCGCTCCATCTCATATTGATTGAGCTTGCCCAGCAAATCCAGTTGCCGGCGCTGATCCCCGGCGGACCTTCGCGCGTTGCGCACGTAGTGAATCAGCCGCGCCGGGTCCTCTTCCTCGCGGTTGCGGACGTGCACACCCTGGTAGACCGCGGGCAGGTAGGCCGACGACCAAAGCTGGTTCCCCATCACCGGCAGTCCAGGGCACAGCACGACGAAGCCCGGCAGATTCTGGTTCTCCGTCCCTAAGCCGTAGGTGACCCAGGAGCCCATCGACGGGTGCCCGGTGATCAGGCGGCCCGTGTTGGTCTGCATCAGCGCCACTTCGTGACCGGGATTGTCGCAGTGCATGGAGCGAATCACGCAGCACTCGTCGATCACCTTCGCCAGCTCCGGGAACAGCTCGCTGACTTCGATGCCGCTCTGGCCGTGTTTGCCGAACTCGAATGGCGAGCCCAGCAACATGCCTTTGGCATGGTCCAGCTTCAGGCTGTCCGGCACGCCTTTCGAGTCGAATTTTGACAGCACCGGCTTCGGGTCGAACGTATCCACCTGCGACGGGCCGCCGTTCAAATAAAGGTAGACGACGCGCTTGGCCTTGGCGGAGAAGTGCGTGGGCCGCGGCGCCAGCGGATTCGCACTTGGCGCGGCGTTGCCCGCGGCGCTGCCCGCCACCTGCGCCAGCGCAAGCGAGCCAAAGCCGTTGCCCATGTTTTGGAGAAGTTGGCGGCGAGTCACTCGATCACCTCACTTGACGTACAGGAATTCGTTGGAGGCCAGCAGCACCTGCGTGTACTCCGGCCATGCGTTGGCTTTGCCGCGCAGGAACTCCCGCCCGGCGCTGAGTTCCTTCGGATCGGGATCGCGGCCAAACAGGATCTCGTAGACGCGGCGGAGGCGCGCCTCTTCGCCGGACTCCCTCGCCACCGCCGCGGCCAGGCTTTCCGACTGCCTGGCGATAAAATCGCTGTTCAGGAAAAACAGGCG